>WLWD01002124.1_pt1 | contig 119839 bp, 100 predicted proteins | sample 6712731 | NCBI WGS metagenome assembly WLWD01 (sample SAMN12718690, study PRJNA576275) | sponge metagenome | isolation source: marine sponge | host: Mycale hentscheli | place: New Zealand: South Island, Marlborough, Capsize Point | collected 2014-11-01
CACACCTTCTAACAGTACCTTTAATCCTGGTGGGCCATCCTCACCACGGTGACCTGTTTCTCCCTCAAGACCCTATAACAACAACAACAACAAGAGCAAGAACAACAATAATAATAATAATAATAATAATAATAATAATAATAATAATTTAATTATGATTTCACCAATGTTACAGTTCTTTCTTACCTGGAGTCCAACATTCCCAGGAGGACCAGGATGACCAGGTAAGCCCTGTTATAAGAGGCAGGCAAACAGACAAAGGAGATTTGAAGGGAATGATCAGCACAGAGAAGGACAATCAGCACAGAGAGAAGAGAGGAACACAAAGAGATTTTGATGTTAGAAGTACTTAATACAACCAATGCCTTGAGAGCACTTACTTGCCTTGGGTCCTGGCTTCCCAGTCAATCCAACATGGCCGTCGAAACCATCAGCTCCCTGCAGCAGCAGCAACAACAACAACAACAATAAGAAAAGAAACACAGAAGGAATGCACTGAAATTGATTTTTTTAAAGGATTATACAATAGTATGCATTAATAATTATACCGCTGGTCCACGATGACCGGCACGCCCACGAAAGCCTCTCGGTCCTGGGGCTCCCTAACAATAAATAATAATACAAAAATAAACATAAACAACAGCAACATCAATTCAAATAATCAACAATACTCCTTCTAATGATTAAGTCATTCTCAGCAGAATAAATTATAATACAGTATAACATCAAACCTTTTAATACACTAGTAAAAAATAAAAAAAAGAATATTTATTCATTGATTGTATATAGACCGTCAAAAATAAAAATTTTGGCAAACTGAGAAAAGTTGCTGCTAGCAAATACAACACACACATCCCTTTATCCATTTAAAAAAAAAAAAAAACATTCTGAAAATAAGAGACAACATACCGGGGGTCCTTTTTCTCCAGGAGGTCCTGTAGGTCCATTATCCCCAGGGGGTCCCTAACAGAACAATTAGTAACATACATAATCTCCAGTGACTATTTGTGCAGAGATATTCACTTAAAATTTTTTTTTAAGTTTAAGTTTATGAGTGTGGAACTTCAACACCAGCATTTCTCATCAGCAACAACAAATTAATAACTCACATCTTCCCCGGCTATTCCATCTATTCCAGGTGGTCCTTCTATCCCTTGAAAACCCTGGAAAGATAAATAAATGATGGTGAGGATGATATCAATTAATAATAATAACAATAATAGTAATAATAATATTATTATTATTATTTTTTTAAATAATAATCATAATAATGAATATAGTCATCGTCATCATCATAATAATAATAAATAATAATAATAATAATAGTAATAATAATAATAAATAATAGTAGTAGTAGTAGTAGTAATACTAATACTAATAATAATAATAATAATTAATAATGACAGAGTAAAATGAAGCACCAAAGGTGTGAACCCTCAGCGCTACTATACACTAGCTAGCTATAACAAATTTCTCGGACCGAAAAAAAAAATGTATTTGGCTATTCCTAATCAGATCAATACGGCTCAAGCAATAAAAGTGGTAGATGTATCTAATGGCTGTCTAAAAGAAGTAGCTAATGGCTGTCTAAAAGAAGTAGCTAATGGCTGTCTAAAAGAAGTAGCTAATGGCTGTCTAAAAGAAGTAGCTAATGGCTGTCTAAAAGAAGTAGCTAATGGCTGTCTAAAAGAAGTAGCTAAACATGTAGGAGACTCTCACCAATACATAGTTTCAACGTAACTTATTAACTTTAACTTTTCACCGTAAAGCAAAAACTACCGCAGGCTTGCTCACGTGATTATGACATGACATGGGGGACATTACCTCAAAAGCTTGAACCAATGCGGAGCTGACAGCTGGCTTTTTCTCAAAAATCAGCCCGAAATTCAAAGAAGTAGCACAATAAAAGGTCTTAAATTGTCGTTCTGAGTAAGTTGATACTTAAACCAGCAGTTAATTGTCAGTAATCTCCAAAATCAGAGAGCGTGACAGACAGACAGGGAAACTACTATAACCCGCGTGCTAAGGGTTAAAAATACTAAATGGCTAGACTGAAGGACCTGCCACTTACAGTTCTTCCTATCTTCCCCTTTGGACCTGGTGGTCCATTATTTCCCGACAATCCCTGCAACCAACGACCAGGAATACTGACTTACAGAACAGAGTCATCACAATGCCACTAACCATGTCTCCTTTTACACCTCTGACTCCAGGAAACCCTTTATAACCCTAAACAAACACATTATAAAATTATACCATTTATGCCAACAACTTATTGATTTAAACATGCCAATGAAATCAAAGTAATTGTACCCTTACATCATCCTTAATTAGATCACCAAGTAACAACCAACTTTACCAAACAACAATTTATATCTACTACAGTCTTGAAAACAGATTAATTGGTTCCAATTTATCCAACTTAGTCCTTTGGTTCTGTCTTGTGCATAGAGAAGTTATTACAAATGCAGCAGTTGTTGCTTACTTGCAAGCCTTTCTGACCAGGAGGTCCTTTCTTCCCTCGTAATCCTTTAGGTCCACGAGGACCTACTCTACCTGCAGGTCCAGGGGGACCCGGAGGACCCTAAAATAATAGGAAACATTTAAGTATAGTTTCCACCACGACGTGGAGGTTGGTACGGGATTTACACAACCAAAGGCGCTAGGAAGTAGGTATGAAATATATTCATATTATGTGAATTGAGCAATCTGATCGGACGGTTTGAACGTATCATGGTACAATATTATTAATTATTTTAGTGTATTTTACGACTAAAGACTGGATCACATGATAGGGTAATGTCTAACTTCTCAAGGAAACTATCACATACACACTGTCCTCAACACTAACCGGTTCTCCTTCTAATCCCATCTCTCCAGGTAATCCAGGCATCCCAGGCTCACCCTGTCACAAATACAAATCCTGTTTCATTATCATTACAACCTCAAACATAGCTCGTCATTTACTGGAGGGCCAACGGGACCATTTCTTCCCTTGGGACCATTATAGCCACGGGTTCCAGTTTTGCCTATGGGTCCAGGAGGTCCTTGTTTCCCAGGATGACCCTAAGTACAAGTAGCACCAAGTCAACGAAGAGTGAAAGTGAGTCACAACCCATACTTCTTTCTTACCATATATCCTTCCTCTCCAGGTGGACCAAGTCTCCCAGGAAGACCCTAACAAAATAATTATCATATTTGTACGTGTGAATACGATGGCCGTATGTTTTCTTGATATCCCTTTACCCTGAGTCCTTTGGGTCCGTCATAGCCGGCATCTCCTACACCACCTTTATTTCCCTAGATAGACACAGTAGGAAATAAACACACCTCATCATACTTTACAGAAATTACACTAACTTCACTGTAAGTAGTATAAACAAACACAAAACAGAATTATGGAATGCTGATATTAGTTTACTAATAGTATACTGATTATGACGCAAGACTACAGTACAATGATATCACTCATTTTTACTGAATAAGAATTAAGAGCCGATGGAACGTGGAAAGCTGCAACAAAAATAAGAATGCTTACCGACTTTAAATTAACCCTTTGCGTACGATGGTCACGAATTTGTGACCGCCGTAACTTAACGCGCGCGCGTACGATGGTCACGAATCTGACACACCGGGTGCGTCAAGAGAATACGGCTGTCACGAATTCGTGACAAGCTCTTTCCCGCTTTGTTATTACAGTTACAGAGCGCGTAGCGCGCTAAAACTTTCAGTAGCTTACATAGTATACATTTTGCAATCTCTATTCTACAAAATAAGTCTAATAAAATAAGTATAACTTATATCAAGTGCACCAACTAAGTTTAAAAAAAAAATTTTTCTACACTTTGTGTCTAGCTATTTTCAAATAGAACATCTACTAAGAAGTAAAGGCCTAAAGTAGCTAGAAATAAGCAAACTAAAACTAGAACTTACACTTGGGTGTGATTTCTCCTTTCATAAATATAAGCTAAAAAAATAGCTAACAAACTATGACCTCCTCGATAATTCCAACTAAGTTTGTATTCAAAACAACTATAAACTATAAACTAACGAATTACCATAGCTACAACGCTAGAGGCAGATTATTTGAGGCCTAACACAAAAGAAACACTCGCCCGTTTTCTTTTTCCACCTGTCGAACTCCAATGGTAAAACGCCGTCTCAGGCAACTAATTGGTTTTACGGCATGCGCGTATTTAATTACATAATTGCTCGCCCGCGTTCGTCCGCAAAGGGTTAAAAACAACAAATAAACAACTACAATTTTAATTCCACAATGGCATATAGAAACTTATCCTCTTTGCCAATAGGCCACTAAATCTAACATACTTATATTTCCCTGTTCCAATAGTCAAATGGCACATCTCAGTGTTAGTAGACTAGCCTGGTAACATTTGAACTCCTTGCTGTCTTATCAATCAATAATCTTAAACGCATGCGAGTAGAAGTACATGAATTATCGGCTAATGGTGGAGTTTTCACTCTAACTTTTTAAATTTTCCTAAAACTTTTTCCCACAATGGTAGTGAATACGTACAAATCCATTGGCTGCTACTTACTTTGTCTCCAGTTAAACCACGAGGACCCTTCAGTCCTTTCTTTCCCTATGATATATGAAATTTAAATGAAACAGGATATATTTTGCACAATGAAACTTCTTTACTTTGGCACCATCTCTTCCAGCTTTGCCATCGGGTCCATCTGGTCCTTGTAGTCCTCTTGGTCCCTGGGCCCCTCGTTGCCCAGTGATCCCTTTATATCCTAGTTTTCCCTACAAATATAAAAGTAAAAGTGCTTATTATACCATTTAGCCAATCACACAACATCCACCATTAGAAAAAATGATTGGATTTATAGGACTTATTCACATATTTAACAATCCTTTCCAGTTAATTCATAGTTTATGATGGACAACCACACTTATGACCACCCCTTACCTTCATACCCGGCATCCCAATGCTTCCTTGTCGACCAATACCGCCAGTAAATCCTCTGTATCCTTGGGGACCAGGAGGGCCTGCATGGCCTGGCAAACCAGGTGAACCCTACAATTACCAATTTCTCTCTGTAATCTTCATGCTACACGTTCACAGCTTTAAACTTACTGGTTCTCCACGATGTCCACTTCCACCTGAATCTCCTCTGCGTCCCTATGGAAACACATACAAGAAATGACTAGTTAAACTGGCATATCAGAGAGAATTATCAAAAAAATAATCATTCTATATAATCTATAGACTAGCCTTTAAAAGGCAAACTTATCTAGTCCAGACAAAATGCTGAGCAAATGAAATATTCTTGGGAGATATTTTCATATGTATATTATATTTATACATAAATGGAATACTCATATCGTTTCTTTCATCAAAAGAGCGGCTAGTCTTTCGTTAGCTCGTCGACATATACGGAATTTTATATTCACCAGGTTTTTTCCTATTTCTTTCCTCTCACTGTAAGCCTGCCTGACTTGTTTTTGTAAGCTAGCTTCTTTTTTATTATTACAGGTACCAGAATTGCTAATCACAAATCATCATTTGCCAAGACGATATCAAATTAAGTGACTATTATAATAGTCATCACTTATTTGGTATAGTCTTGGTAAAGGTATTTCATAAATAAATACTCCCAATTCATGACCCAAGACACTTACTCTCCGTCCAACTGGTCCATCCAGTCCCCGTACACCTAGGATACCTGGCACTCCTTGAGGACCTTTGCAAGGCACATCTGGCCATGGCTAGTGAGAACAAAAATATGTCATTAGTACTGAAATAGTCAGCAATGAAGAAATGATAGTAAGATGGTGGTGGGAAAGATAAGATTTCAGCAATATTTGGCCACCATGGCAAGGGTTTCTCCATTAGTGTTCAGCCATTTCTTTAATAGATGTATTCACTCTCTTTAATGTTAAATTTTGAGTAATGCCCGATACTTAACTTCAATTCACTACAAATCTTTTGTTTGAACACAGGTTAATAATTGTAATGTGCAAGTCTGAGCTATCAATGTTAAGTAAATCTTTACTTTTCTATTTAACTCTTCAAATGTGTAACACTTGGAACAATCTGCTAGAAAAAATGTCATAAAATAAATCAGCCAAGCATGTATAAAAAAAATACACTGCAATAGCAATCTCTCCTCTCCCAACACCACACCCTCCCCCCCTCCCCCCCACCAAAAAAAAAAAAAAAAAAAAAAAAAAAAAACCCAGTGATGTCAGCAATTATTATCACACTAGGTTGCTATAATTATCTGCATGGTTGAAATCCCTTTACCAAACAACTGACCTATAAGCTATACCAACATGTTTCCAACAAAACATTGAAATAATGCTACAAGGAAAAGTTGAAAAATAATGCCAGTAAAAAAAAATGTCAGAAATCATGACAGTAAACATCCACCCTTTACCTCATGAGGGTTGTATCCATTGTAAACGTCAACATATTCTCCTCCATTTTGAGCAGGTGAACGTAAACTCTACAAGACAATAAAGGCAAATTATTAGTTTGTTTGTTTTTGTTTTGTTTGTTCACCCCACAACTGCACCAAAAATAGAATTTTCTTATATCTGTTATTTACCTAATGGTCTACAATTGTTAATGAAGCACCAAAGGTGCGAACCCTCAGCGCTATTAAACACTATCTAGCTATTACAATATAATCTCCTTCCAAAAGAACAAGCAATCTGGTAGCTATTTTTAATGAGGTATCAAAATAGCTCGACCAATGAAAATGATACATGGAAACGCTGTCTTCATAAGAGAAGACGCTAAACTAGCCAGAAACACTCACCCATATACATTTTCAACGCGAAACTTCACTTCTTTCAACTCCGTTAACTTCCGTGAGCATAAAGCAAACTACACCGCTGGCTGCAAGAAACTATTTGCTCACGTGATTATGATGTGATGCTAGGGGGCGTTGCCCATAAAAGCTGGTACCTACGCGAAGCTCAAAGCTTCGCATTTTCTCAACAATTAGCCCGAAATTTTAAAAAGTAGCACAATAAAAGGTCTTAAATCTTTGTTCTGAGTAAGTTCATACCTAAATCGACTGTTAATTGTCAGTAACCTCCAAAATCAGAGCGTGACAGACAGACAGACAGACAGACAAACAGACAGGATGACTACTATAACCCTCTCGCGCATGCGCGCTGAGAGTTAATTAGACTAGAGCTTTGGGTGAGCACTGGACCTATGCTATAACCAGAGTATATTGAGTGGGCTCCAGATCAGCGTTCTGTACATGCACTCTCCATTGTTCAAGTTTAGGGGTAAGTTAGTGAATAATTTCTGGCATTGTTGACTAAGAGTAGGTCAGGTATGTACTTTGAAGAACTCCCTCCAGCAAACTGGTCACTGTGGTCAAGAATTGTTTACAATAGGTATGGATAGTTAGTCGTATACACACAAAGTGGACGCCAGTATCTAAAAATAGATTGTGCAAGTGCACAGAGAGGAAACTTACTCAATAATTATTAGTAAAACTCAAGTTTCATATGTGTGTGTGTGTGTGCATAGGTGTGTGTGTGTTGCACACGCGCATGCGCATGTGTGTATGTGTGTGTATATGTGAAAGGCCTGTTCTGATTGGTTCAACTGTCACTATGACTGAATAACTCTGCAGCAAAAAGTGAACACATGATTAAGTGTAGATAATGAGCATCTTCAATAAAACATTTTCTTTCAGTCGTGTCCGACAAATGGTAAACAATTAGATAGCAATAATAGCAAATTTTTCTCTTTCTAACAGCCGATATTATGTTAATTAAAAAACTTAACCATAGCTGAGAATGACTGAATCATAATTAGAGAGTACCACTAAAGAAACTGGTTATGTTTGTTTGTTTGAATGTGTGTACATGTGTGTGTGTATAAATGTGTGTATGTGTGTGCGCACATGTGTGAAAGCTACTTTACTAGGCAGAAAGACCAATTAAAGCCATTATTACTCTGCTAGTCCGGAGTGTCGCACTGTAAACTATATTGAGTATGACCGTTTCCCTGACAACTAACTCACCAAGTCTGAGCAGGAATGCTGGATTTTATTGCACATGGCACTAGACGATACTTCACTAGGTCCTAATGGTAGTATGGATGCAGCGCACAGAATACCCTAACCACAAGGAGGAAAATAACAAAAATATAAAAATAATATCAAAATATTACACCATCATGCATGACTCAAAATATTCACACGATCCAACAAGAAAGACTATGTGATGTGAAAGAGATGAATCTAATAGACCCAGTGCACTTAAAGTAGCTCGAAATAACTTGTTCAAGTTTTAGTTCCAAAAGAGCAACAACTAATTCCCATAAGCTAAAATGAAATGCGGATCTGCCTGGCTGACAACCAATGACCTGTCCAGTTGACAACCCCTTACCATATGATCTCCCCAGCTAACAACCACCTGGAAGTTAGACAGTCAAGTGGTGAGGCTGTTGGTAGATAAACCATAATTGTTGGTTAATCTGGAGGTTGGAAAATACTTTGATAGTCTTGACTTTATCTGGCCATCCTCCCCTCCAGCCATCCCAGGAACACCCAATCTCCCAGGTGCCCCAGCAAAAATGAGCAAAAAAATGTGGGCTGATTTATCAATCGGGCATAAGTAAGTCTTATAGTCAGGGATTCATTTAGGAATCAATCTAAGGGAGAGGGCTAGATTGAGCTTGTGCTACCTCATGGGCAGGTCACCTGGAAGAGAAGATATAGACGACGGGGGAAAGGAGTAGTTGTGGAGAAGGTGTGGCAAGGGTATATATTGGAGTGACATCATTTTTAAAAAATAATGTCTTACTTTCTGTTCTAAGTAAACTTGCTTCAATAAATTTCAATCCCATCATTACTCCCTTTGTTAAATGTAGAGAATTTCAGGGGGAGGACGAAATAAACTCAAGGAGGGCAAGCCCCCACCCCCCTAAATGAACCCTGACAGTACACTTAGAATAAACTGCTGTTATTGTTGTTGTTTTAATTTTAGCACGGCATTTGTCAACTACCACACACAATCAATTAATGGAAGACAGACCATAGTGCTTAAATTAAAACAACAACAACAACAGCCGTTGTTTCTGCATGCCATCCCAGATTCTTCCTTGAAATTAACAACCCTTTACCTGGCTTTTAATGGAATGAAGGTGTTTTGACAAACCCAACTGGACAGGATGTAAGCCAACATTTACTGATGTGTTCCACAGTGTGATCTTGGGGTTCTCTTCGAGATAATAACCATCCATGCACGAACTGATCACACCTTGATTGACAATGAAGACCAAGCTGTGAAGATTCCCACTGGAGACGTTAGTCCAAAGCGGGTAATACTTCTTTTGTTCAGGCTGCAGGTAAAGGGTCGATTTCAAAAGCATCACAGAAGCGAATTTGTCAGAAGATTCTTCGAGTCCTTTGAGGTCATCTCCAGTGTCTTCTGGACTACTGTCTGGCTCAGCAATCCTATCAAGGTCAGACGGAGACAAGCGTCTGTGCCCAGTGCTCATGAGGTCTAAAACGGTATTGTCCAACGGATGGTAAGAGAAGGAAAGTATGAAGTTGGGAGGAAGAAGTTTAGTTTTCAGTGATGAGGAATGGTTGCCGGTGATGGCATTGATGTATGTATTGGTGCTGACAATGATGAATTGAGGGGTGGAGTTTGCCTTGAAATGTTCCAGTACGTCAATGATGTCGAATGTTAAATTAGAGACATTTTGGTACTCGTGCGGGAACAGATCTGAAATCAAGAACAGACAACAATAAATAAAATGTATCACTTCTGAAGCAAAGAATTTAACACTAAACATCATTCATTAGGATTACAGCTAAGTGCTTCAATGCTATCAAGTACCGTAGGACAAAGCCACCCACAATATCGAACATGTGCAATATGCATGTTACAAATTCAAGTATTAGAACAGAGCATGACTAAACACGTCAATTTGATTGGTCGCATGCTGAGGATTCACAGCTTAAGTTAACACCTTCCATAACAGCTGTCCAAACAGTGCAGATCATATGATATGACGTAGCAACTGCCAGGTGTTACCATGTGGTAGCAGAGTATAAAGTAGAACTGCATCATTGTAAGGTTAAAAAAAAATTATGGGAAGGTGGGGGTGGCAGGAGGATTATGGGAAGGTGGGAGTGGCAGGAGGATTATGGGAAGGTCGACTGAGTATACTTCATATTCAGACAATTTGCTCACTAAGTAGTATTTGTCACAGACAAGGAAAGATATATCTACTCATAAGTGATGGAAGGGGATAGGCTGAGCAGCCATGGCCTCCCCACTTTGTGAACTAAGTAATTAATGCCTTGAATTCATCATAGAATTATGCATTGTAACTGAAAATTGGTCCAGGTTCTGTCCATTGTTGAAATGTATTTGGGATATTCATGGAAACCAATTAACCTTATTTATTGGAATAGCTGTTCATTATTGTTTGAAAACTATTTAAAGTGTCATATTATGCGTGACACTCCACTCCAATCTAGTCTAGCCTGCCCTCCCCACTTTCAAACTGCTTCCATCACCTATGAACTCTTACACTTGGGGAGATTCCACGTAACTACACCAATTAAGTTATTTACTATCAAACAAACAAAATACAACAAAAGATTCGTATTCTTATGGCATTTTGCAAGTGAGCAGATCACCAATTTCTTCTGTGTAGCTTAAAAGGTCACTTTCTGGAATGGAGAACACACATCCCCTGAAGTGGGAAAACTATGTCTTTTACTCCCACACAAAGTATTAACTGCTGTGAATCTAAAACCTCATAACCTCGGAAGGCTTCTTTGTTGCGCACACAATGCGCTCGGAGGCATTGCGTCGGTCAGCCACGCCCACCGCTACAACCGAGGAAAGACTTGAAGCTTGAAAATACTACTCTCAGAAAGGAATACAAACAATTAATTGCACCCACCCCAATAAAAAAAAGAACACCCTAACACATACCTTCTTCCGAGCCTCCATCCGTGGGTAATTCTTCGCCTACGTCCGTAGGCAAGGCGCCACTACCCGACGTAGGCAAGGCGCCACTACCCGACGTAGGCACAAAGCCCTTGCTCAAAAAGGACCCAGATCCACTCTCAAAAGGTGCAAGCAGTCCCGAATTTTCATTCGCAGTAGCTACATTAACGAACGAGGCACATCCAAGCATCAGTAGTAGCATAGCGGGGCGCGAAAGCTCCAGATTTCGGTCTGGCGCATCGCGTTTACAAAGAAGGGCACCCGTATTTGCACTGCTCCGAGTTCTGCGCTTAACAGCCATCTTCATTAAGGGGTAGCAGCACCATCCCCCCGACCAGTCTCTCCTATAGCTCTGTAACAAACCTTCTAATGACACTTAGGTTTGTCTAGAAGCTAAAAAAGAAACTATAGGAAATGCACGCCTTACCTCTTTAGCGCACACCTGCATACACCGCAGGAATTTATATTAAATTGAAACGATTAAGAGTGTTAATTGAAAATATTTGTGGAAAAAATAGTAATTGTAAAAAAATAAATCAAATGACAGTCACTCTGTATAAATATATTCCTGGTCACTGATCTGTTGGAATACGAAGCACACCTATATTCAACACAAGTAATCAAATAACTAATTATAAGAAACACACATATATATACTACCACTGACAACACCAGTAACAACAACAACAAAATAACAACGCTCACCACCAATAACAACAGCACTAACATCAATGCAGTGAATTAAGTACTAATATAAGAAAGTAACCTGATTATTTCAAACTTGGGATCAAAGTACTTTGTGAAACCCTTTACCAATTGGTCAGCTAGAACAGCTTTACCTAGTCTTGCTAGCCAGACCTTTTACCTATCACTATTCTGGGAAAGGGTCTGGTGGAATTAGTACATAGTACCAGTTCTTGTATGCAGTTAAAACTTTCAGAAAATCAAAATACCACACCTGTAAATTTGTACCTGTGTTCTTGTAGCTATTGTGTCCTTCAGTCCTTCCTAAATGTTTACCATCTAATATACAGCTAGTTTTCTACAGTCATTACTAGTACACAGAAGTTATTGGATCACAGAAAGTGCTGATTGAGTGGCTGTGGTCAGGTAAACAACCACTACCGGAACCGCAACTTACCCTTGAGATCTGAAGGGCTTTGAATGGGTACTATGCACCAATGCCACCAGACCCCTTCCAAGCGTAGCAGTAGGTAAAGGGTCTGGCTACATGAGACTCTCAGCTTTACCGTACTATAGTCATCACATTGGTCAAATGGAGAACACACATTCCTTTGAAGTACCACACAAGTTCAAACTGCAGTTCATGACCTCGGATTTTTTTTATCGTCACAGTGAGCATGACTGACAATTATGAACATCAAGTTACTATTACTGCCAAACTATAATCTACCTTCCAAACATAAAGTTCACCTTAATGTAAACCTACTGGGTATTTTTAGTTAAACAATTTATCGACTATTGGTATTACAACTCTTGAAATCTCTCGTTCAACAGACTATTTCTATATATTGTGCCCAATGACTGTCAAATACAAGACAAAGGAATGTAACTTTCTTATGTTTTCATGAATCAAATTATCTGGACATTTTATTTCAATATTTATATAATTCCAAATCTCCATCTCCTAGACCACCTTAAAGCTTACCACTCTGTAATGCGGCTTCAGAAGCTTTACTTCTAGCTTCACGCATTCTAAAACATTAAGTAAATCAATTTTAACCAAAATAATAGATAGCAAAACACGCCTCACGTTAGTCCAGTGCCCACACCTAACTTTCTCTTGCCAAAATATACTGCAACTATTCAAATTGAGAATAATCTTTTTAAAAAAATAATAACTATAACAGAAATAACTCTTACCAGTAAAGACTGGTTTATCACTGGCTCCTTCTTGACTGACTAGTCTGCACCAAAACATGAGTCTTTCACTTTTACTGTGAACAATTATCCAGTAGGACTTACTTATACACTGGCAACTGAAGTGACACACCCTGCTTCTTACAGGTAAATGCAGCTGCTTGATTTAGCCTGGTATTAGAATCTACCAACTGTGACTTTATAACAGTGTCCTACAAAGACATTAAGAATGGGGAAGGGGGAAGATGGATGAAATTTTCACTGACATACCAAGACTAAGCCTTTCCTTACTTTAAGCTTGGGAAAAAGATGCTTCATGAGGAAAGCTTCAGCTTTGTCCAAACCTTTCTCTAAAGTAAGTGCACCCAAGTAGGATTCAACCACATCTGCCATAATTTTGACAGAAAGCTCAAGTTTCTATAATGGAAGAAACAGAATATGATGACATAGTTTTTAAAAAACAATAATTTTAACCATATTCCTTCAAGCAAAAAGTAATGTACATTTCATACAACTACAATGGTCTGATCGTACACAAGCCACACAACATTAAGATGTGAACTTACTATATGAACCCTTACTGTTTTTTTTTTTTTTTTACCTGGCTATACAACTGACCTCTGTTTCACTGGTGATGACATAGTCCTGGAAACTCAGCTCTTGGCAGATCACTGACAGCTGCTTATTGTGAACCAGCGAAGTCCTTAGCAACTTCACAAAGTGCAAGAAATAAATCATATTTAATGCAGATTAGAAGTCATAAAAAAAATTTAGTCTTTAAAAAAAGTAAAATATATTATAGCTACTTAAAAAAAAAATTATTGGATGATTATTTAAATAAAACTCAAGGAAAATAACTCAGTATAAAAATGATTTGTGAAGCCAAAAAGCATAGACTGAAATCTTCTAGATGAGAACTTACTGAAAGATGACCTTCATTGTGGGCTGGAAAATGATGATAGACAAATTTGGAAGTCAAGAACTGAAGAATAGCATCTCCAAGATACTCTAGTCTCTGATAGTCACCACTAATACAATGTAAACAATAGCAACACAAGCAATTATATATACATATATATGATTCACTCATTCTTGGCTGAAATAATTATAATAATAGCAAATTTTTCGTTCTAACAGCTAATATTGTTATTAAATGTTTCGGGATATTGGCTGTTACAACGAGAAAAATTGGCTATTAATTATATATAATATTATTATATTTATAGTTATTAATAAACGAATCAATTGTGATATGGCGAGATATTTTATGAGCAGGCTAATTTATTTTCACAAGCCAGAGGTGAGTGACAATAAAGCCTGAGAGTGAAATATCGTGTTATATCACCTCTGACTAGTGTAATAAGTGGTTTATCCTATGCTGGATATCTTCACTGCAGTTGTCAGTACTAGGGCTGGTAACTCAACTTGTAAAGTTGGCATTTTTAAGAGAAAGGTAGCTGTATAAACTGGGAACTGGTAAGCTTGGCTGGTTGCTATAACTACTAACTTATTTAATGGTAATGAGAGCTTGCATCACAAGGGTCATGAACCTAAAAAATGCTATTGTGAAGATATCTATCATAGCATATATATAATACTTATAGCACGAGTCTGAGTACAATATGGGAAAATATTTTATGAGCACGCAAAATATTTTCACGAGCCGAAGGCGAGTGAAAATATGGCGTGAGAGTAAAATATCATTCCCATATTGTACGACGAGTGTGATAAGTGATTTATTGCTTCTTTGAAATTTTTCTCAACCGGTTACAATACAATTTTCATTGATTTTACTCGCTACGCGCGCGCTACAAGGAGCGTACAATATAAACCGTACAATATGGGAGAATACAGAACGCTCGCGTGATGCGGAAATATTCAAGTAAAAACATCAAAGCTGCAATAAATATATATATATATATATATATTTATTTATTGCAGCTTTGATATTTTTACTTGAATATTTCCGCATCACGCGAGCGTTCTGTATTCTCCCATATTGTACGGTTTATATTGTACGCTACTTGTAGCGCGCGCGTAGCGAGTAAAATCAATGAAAATTGTATTGTAACCGGTTGAGAAAAATTTCAAAGAAGCAATAAATCACTTATCACACTCGTCGTACAATATGGGAATGATATTATACTCTCACGCCACATTTTCACTCGCCTTTGGCTCGTGAAAATATTTTGCGTGCTCGTAAAATATTTTCCCATATTGTACTCTGACTCGTGCTATAAGTATTATATATATATTTATATATATATATATTTATTTATATATTATTATATATATATATACACACATACACTGACTCGCCTAAATAACTACCTATGTTATAAATGTTTAATAAATTGTATTTTGCCTCACAGAATTTGAGTTTTAGAAAGGGAATAAACAAGGTATGAGAGGTGACCCCTTACCCAGTGAGAGGTGACCCCTTACCCAGTGAGAGATGTGTCATTGCAAGATGAATGAGTGAAGGCCTTAGCCAAAAGCCTGATGTGATTAAATTCTTCTCCAGTCCTCTCCTCCAAGCTTTCCAACTTCTAAGAGAGAAAAATCAACATTTGAGCTTATATAAAACTATAGTGCTACCTTCAGGGTAGAATTGCTTTTTATTAAACTTCTGTCACCATCTGGATAAGCAGCCTAATAAAAAGAAAATATATGTTACTTGTGAAAAAAGACATCACAATTAAAGATTTATAAACACTCACTATTAAAGGATGAATGCCATAACTTTTCCAATCCTTTCTTTTCTCCTGAGAGCAAGACGCAAATAAGTAAAAACAAGTCAAATATTCAATGAAATAACTGTGTAAGCTTTCTCTAGCTTCAACTTATTTCAGTCAGCCATTTACAGAGGGAGCTCACACACTGAGGTCTAATGTAGAGATGTTAGTTATCTGACAATGTTTACTTTATCATGCTTGCATGTGTTTGACAAGATTGTTTATTGGCGAGCAAGACACTTACAGGGGCAACACAATCGAGATTCCACTGTGTTTATTTATTTTATTTTTTTTACTTAGTTATATGGTACATGCAACCCCTTTTTTCACCCACACCACTAATTATGTAAATTGGTAAAGTGTCTTGATACAATAACAAAGTAATGAACCTGTCGACCATTCAGTACGACGTATGAGTTGCGGCCTTGAAGAGCAAGCTAGTCTTGGAGCAGACCTAAACACCTGAACTTTTGTTTATTTAAAAAAACATAGTGGACCCAACAGTACCAACAGCATATGTCCCTTCACTGTCATTGAATGGGAGGGTCAGTGCAGAACATTTCAATTTCAACAACTATATAAATTATGCCAAGGGCAATTGGTGTGCATAAGAATGGTAAACTTGCTTCTAACCTGAACAGTGTATAAGATTCTAATTCAAGAACGTTTTTGCTGAGAAATCTCACCCGCCATCATTGAAATATTGACCTCACTACTAGTTTTACTCTCTTCCTTCTTTCTAATAAAAAACCGCAAATATATAAAAAAAAAAAAAACTACAGTTTTTAGGCAACAGTATCACAAAATAAGTATAAGGTCTAACTACATGGATAAGGTCAAACTATGTGGAGAAAGGTCAAACTATGTGGAGAAAGGTCAAACTATGTGGAGAAAGGTCAAACTCTGTGAGAAAGGTCAAACTATATGGAGAAAGATAAGCCTATGGAGAAAGATAAGCCTATGAAGAAAAATTTATGATACCCAACATACTTCCTCAGGAAATGCCAAATCAGCAAACATTTTGTCTGTTTCCTCCAATCCTCCATCCAGGAACACTGCTCCTAAAATGGCCTCTACACAGTTTCCTGAAATGTGAGAGGAGCTGCTCTCGGCAAAGTCTGCCTTGTTGTTCTTGAGTAAGAAGTTGGTGAGTTGCAATCTGCCTGCTAGCTGGCTCAGGTTCTTGTTCTTCACAATGAGCTGCCTCTCGTGTGTCAGCTTCCCCACACTGTAGTCATAGTGATTGCTGAATAGATGATGGCTGCACAAAAAAAAAAAAAATTCTCTTTCTTTTTCTTTATTAAGTATTATAGGGTTAATTTGGGGGAAGGTGGCAATATCTCTATCCCAAAACTGCACATAACTATCATTAGTTTGATATTAGTGCTGTGACAATTAAATAATACTGTACCTCGCCATACAGTGGCACTTGATGTATTGCAAAGTAAGAATGCAGTAGCATAAGTTATCTTGCTAATTTATCATTCTCTACCACTGGTTAAGGTTACATAAGTTTCCCTCTCCTGCTCTTTTTTTTTTCTGAACAATCTCAGCTTTTCTTATCCCCACCTTTCCTTTCTTCAGCTCTTTTTACCTCTCCTGCTTCTGAATCTCTCTGTCCTACATCATAATAGTGGACTTAAGCTTTGCGAAACTGTTGCCTTCTTTTTCGTACTTTCGCTTTCCTTTTTTTAACCAAAGCGGCCTTTACTGTCGATTCCACCGGCATTTTAGTTACAATTAGCAGCTAATGTTGCACCTTTTTTCCTTCTCTTCAGTTCTCTTTTAAACCTACACTGCCTTACCTCACCAATTCCAACCGCTTTTTACACTTAATCACTTTTTGCCTTCTCTTTCGAACTTTTCCTTTCGAAACTTCCCTCGTCTACTATTAAACTTGCTTCTTAGTTACAATTAATCACTTTCTACTGAATGTGACGATGCTTTACCTATTCATGCAATGACGATGCTTTACCAAATCTACTGAATTATTCGTGAATACACACACCATCGGTTGTCGTCGTCATCGTCGAAGCATATTATCATTTAACTAAGTAGTAAGTAATAGTTAGAGCATAAGCGCGCATGCTCTCCTGTTTACGCATGCCCAGTTTCCACTAGCAACTTTGTTTATCAGCATTTTCGCAGAAATGGCTAAAGGCAAAAAATAGTGCACACTTACCAAGTTAGTACACCTAGTAACAATATAGCAACGGGATCTAATATTAAGTTAATCGGTTTTAATAAGAGTTGTTGTTGTCATTATTGTTATTGTTGTTGTTGCTGCTGGATTTTTTCTTAACTCCTTTTTTTTTTAATAATTCATCACAAATCTGGCATACCTACAAATATACTCCAAAACTGCGTCCCCGAGGAACTCTAGCTGCTCATTATTCTGCAGCCGCGTCTCCTGATCCACGTTTTCAATTCCTCTCTTCACTGTCTCCACTAGCCCCTTCATTCCCTTGGCCGGCCTGGGGCTGTTGGGGAGATCCTTGAGAAACTTGCAGCTTTTGGCTCCACAGTTTGAAATGGCCGTTCTGGCATGATCCTCACAGGGAAGAAAGGAAGCAGTGTTGCAAGATGGATGCACAAGAGCGCGATGGAGCAGGGAAATGTCCTTAAACTTGTAGCCAAGTCTTTCTTGAAGGGTGCTCAGGGAGTCCATGAAGAACAGATGGTGAGTGAGGAATGGTAGAAGGAGAGAATTCTAGAAGACACACAGAAAGGCAGTGAGAAGGACATTATAGGAAAGATGTAAATAAAGAGATCTCCTTAACTCTATCACTGATTGGAAATTAGAAATATAATAAGTAATAGCTTTGGCCATGACCTGATGATATGAAGTTAAATAATGTGACAGAATAAGATGGAGCATTAACCAGCGATGCATACACATGCTGAATGGTTGCAACCTTTAATATCTTTTTGAAGCATTTTTCAGCAATCATTCATAATTGATTATAGAATGTAGCAAGTCACATGCAAGCAAACTGATTGGTCCATTACATGAATCTACTCAAGTAGATTCATTTGGAAATCGAGTAAATTGGACACTTGTTGCTACGCACTAGGCTGTACTGTCACAAATTTAGTTTTGTTTGGTTTTTACTTAGGATTTAGCTGTTACTACATTCTAAAACATTTAGATTCTAATATCGTGACTTGGCAATGTTTAAAAATATTTGGCCTCAAGTAGTATCCTCACTATGCTCGCATGCTACAGCTCACGGCCTCAGATTCCTGAAAGCAGCAGATTTATAAAATCCTAATCTAACTAAAGTAAAATCAATGAAATGTAACTGGGAAATAAAAGAGCTCGTAAATCCAACGTTTGCTACCCCATCCAATTTACTATTTGTCATTATCATATCCACATACCTGTGGTACATCATAGTAAAAGCCTACTGTGTGCAGTTCCTTCCATGGCAACGTAACCACATGATCTTCGCCCATTCTAGAATTGCTTGCACTTTCACTGACGAATTTCGTCTGTAAAGAGCGAAGTTCAAAATGTTCCTTTTGGCTCAACTTTCTGTGTAGTAATATCACATGGAAGTCGTTCTCAATGTCATGTACAAAGTACACCAGATAATTATCTGATGCTAACATTCCCGTAACAGCATATCCACCATGACTCACCTATGCCCCCTTTTTGATTCCAGCTCCTTCAATCTTTTCTTTTCTTTCATACTAAAAGAGAGGAAAAGTGGGGAATGGGATCACTCTGCACTATTAGCATGTAAGTGAAGACTAATTGTTTTCAGTTTTGTTAGCTCCATTTCAACTTGAAAATATTACTTCAATTATATATTGGAATAGGTTTTGTTTTTTTTAAAGTCTAAAAAAATTCTTAACTTTTTGCTATTCATGTGTTTATATTTTAAAACATACAAACCATATATACCAAGTCACAAGGAATGAATCCAAGAAAGTCTTTAAAATGGTATATAAAAGTAGCGTATATCAGAATCTGCTGAAATGATCCATTGTCCGTCTCCAAAAGATTCCCAACGCTATTTCGTTCATTTAAGAGGGCAAAAAAGTTTCCTATCGAAAATAACTTTTTAAAATTCATGCCAAATTAAGAATACTAAAAGTGCTTCACACTTATGGTACTTTAAAATCTAGTAGAAATTTTATTCGACTTTGTCAATAAATAAGATCCCATAGTTAATGTACCCGTTGGGAGAAGACCTCAAACATTAAAATTAGTTGTGATGGCAACATAGAAATATGTATACTTAATAAGCACTTCATTTGTTTACTCCACCAATGACTGCTTCATAATCCATTACTTTTAATTTTCAAAACCCGACACAATTTGTGAGCTACTTATCTTCAAATCACATGACCAATCAAATGAGTAACTCCTTACCTTTCCATGGTATAATTTCTTGCCTTCCTCTGGAGCTGAGAGCAGGAGTGCTTCACCAAAACATCTTTCTACATAAAAAGAAACTGCCTCAATACTCATCTTGCCAGTGAGTATCGTCTTGTTATCACTTCTTCATCCATGATATAAATAGATTTGCTTACCTTGTCATGTCTCCTTGATAGATAATGACTGACTCTGTCTATTCTAACACAGCTAGGGGCCTGTGGAAAAATTATGCATGGAACAGTGAAATGACTGGAAGTAGCCTATCCTCCACTAACCATACATTGTATAATACAAACTCAAGAGTTACTTTCATAATTTCTTGTGAAGATAATGGGACATTCCTGATTAAACTGGTCAGCAGTGCAATTTTATAATGTACAGTACACACGCACAAATACAAAACTTTAATTATCAATGGATGAGGAGATTCACCTTGTCAGGAAGTGCTACCAACATCCCTTCAAGATGGTCGTCATCCCGTAGCTTCTCTCTCTTGACAAGGCCAAATGATTCCACCACATGATTCAATACATGAGCCATAGATAAGATCTCTATCAAGAAACATGTGTGTGTGTGTGTGTGTGTGTGTGTGTACACAGAGTTTCAATGAGGGAAGGGGGAGGGAGGGGAGACTTGGTTCCACTCCCCCCTACCCCCAGGCCAATTTATTTGCTTAAACCTACAATTACAATAACGAGCAATAACAAGAAAGAGTGGCAATTGCAGTAGCATTAAACCATATGATCTTGTGATTGTTCTGCTTGAATTTGCACAATAATCTGATCATTTTTATAGTTCTTGGAACCTTTGACGGCAATTATTACCAGTCATGCCACGTTATGTTCCATTAGCCATAATCTAGGTTCTCTCAGATTCACCTGTACCAAATTGAAAGCACGATATTACTTAGTTCAAAGCAATAAAGATGGCAGAACTTTTAAGTTCTTCTGGAACTCTTGGAGCAGTGTACTTTTATAGCGACTTTGATTTCATTCTTGATAAAAATCCTATTCTGAAAAAAGCCCACTTTGGCAATAACTCTTTTTTCGTGCATTATGTTCGATTCTTTTTTAATATAATTATTGCTATTAGTTGAGCTATGCTTCTTTTTTAGTACAAAAAACACAATCAGCTATACAAGTTTTTAGACTCAGTCCCTCCCCCTTAAAAATCCTATTAAAAAAACCTGATATATACGCTTTCTTTTTCTATCTATCTATTGAAGATCAGAATTTACCCTAACACAAAAATTATAACTCATTAAGTTACACTTGAACAAATGTAAATTGATAAATTTTGCATGAATCTCTTATCATTCAAAGAATATAACTACTACTTCTTCTAACCACCACATACCTTTTCCATGACAAAATCTTGGAACAAAGAACACTTCTTTGCTGAATGGTTTCATATCTAAAAATAATTACCATAATTAATGACTACAGGCATGCTATCATTGTCTAAATACAACCACAACTTTACAAAAGCACAGACTGCCAGTATTAGCACTTATCATGCTATCTTTTACACTCTAACTCCAGAGTAGCTCCAACAACTCAAATTTAGAAAGCATTCAGTAAGAAACTGAACATGCCTGTCGATAATTGATTACTTAACATAATTCCATCGGCCCCCTCCTCCCCATAACTAAAAGGGTTTCATACGTTGCTCCTACTCCCCAATTAACTTAACTGAATCAAAACTTGCATTTAGGCTGTGAAGGGTTATCACCTTGCATTGCTGCAGGCAAGAAAATAGGATGTGCTTTGTTGTTGTTGTTGTTTTCTAATAAATGCAGGAAAAAAATTTCTTTAAGTTAAGAACCTGAGTAGTGAATCTATGACAATTTATGCAAGGAAGGAGTGCTACACAGCTCTCCTACTAGTGTCAATGGCTACCACTACTCACACTCTATCCAATCATACATCTCCAATAGTTTGACAAAAAAATATTCTTCAAACAGTAGAACGTCACCAAGAATGTAATTCTGTGTACAGACAATAAGATGATGAGTCAGCATTTTCAAAATGTATAGGTAATCACCAAACCTTATGGCATGGATCAGCCACCAGTTCAATTGTGTACAATCCTCCATAACGAGAAAATGTGTGTCTAGGAAACTAAATGAAGATATACATGAAGAAAGTAAATTTCGCTTACAAAGATAAAGCACCAAAGGTGCGAACCTTCAGCACTACTAAACACTACCTACCTATTACAATATAATTTCCAGAGGTTGAAAAACATCCAAAATTATGGGGGGGGGGGGGCTCGATGTCTTTGTTTTTATTTTTTATTTTTGTAATATTGCAAAATACAGTACTATAATAAATGGTGCATTGCATAAAAGAAATTTAAAATATTTATTTCTGCCACATTTATCCACGAGTTCTTCACCTGCTGTACTAAATCAAGTTGATCGGTATAGTCCGTGTGTATATACAACATTAAACAATTGTTCAAGCGGGGTTTTTTTTCTGTCATGGAAGAACGTAAATAAGTGTAGAGTCGTTTGAGGGCAGAAAACAAATGTTTGTACTAGCGAATCAGCTGATGAACTTCAGGCAACATTTGCTGGAATACTTCATTGTTGTTCATCGCTTCACAAACAGTAGCTACTGAAGTGACTTACTTTACAAAAGGTTCCTTTTTAGACCATATCACAAAAAAGTGGCAATTGTTTGGTCAAACCAATCGAAGGCTCAAAGTGTTAATTGGCTTTAAAAGGATTATCAATCGTTGAAACACAAACTCAAGATCATTATGGTTTGAATTGTGCTCTATTGTGCATGCATTTTGATTGGGGGGGGGGGGGGGGGCTAAGCCTTCCACTGTCATATTTGGGGGGCTGGAGCCAGGACAACTACTATAACCCTCTCGCGCATGTGTGCTGAGGGTTAATGAACATGCTCCTGCTTATGAGTTAAACCCATGCACCTGCTATATGAATGAAACACCAATGAAGAATGAATGAAGCTAGCTATTACTAAGACCAAAAAGAATAATTTATTTGGAGTAGTATCAATTTGAATATGCCAATGTGTAGCTCATGCAAGTCGATGTGTAACTTGTGCAATGAAATGGTAGATGTAAATGTTGTCTTTATAATATTAACATACAAGTAACAATCACCTGACCAGTAGTTTCAATGTGAAACTCCAAGCACTCCGGTAAACCGCTGAAAATATAGTGTAATGCAAAACTACTGCGGGCAGCAAAGAAATAATATGATTACGTTCGTACAGATGACTATGTGGGCGGGGGAGGGGGGCGGGGGAGGGGAGGGGTGTTACTAGCCATCGCTTACATTCGTAGAACCTAAAAATAACTAGCTTTTTCTGAAAAAATAAATTAAAACGAAAATTTTGGCACATTAAAGGGGACTTAAAATGTCCAGTGCAACATTTTGATGCTTGTTTCAATCTTTGGGAGGCTGCCATCTTCGAGATCCCCTTTCTGTTGTGTGACAGAATGACTGACTGACTGACAGACAAACTGAGTACTGTAACCCTCTCACGCATACGCACTGAGGGTTAATTAATATGTCAATGTCAGAAAGAGGCATAGCTTTGCTGGCTGAAGTGAGCTAACAAGGAAATAAACTTTACCAAACACTATTCCTCAGGGTGGGTAAAGGGTCTAGAGTGCTTTGTTCTCTAGTCAAAAGATTGGGAATTAACAATTTGTGAAAATTTGGACTAGTGGAGCTTAACAAGAAAAACATTAACACTTCAACTGTGAATGGATATAAAATATGTCGACTTATCCTGCCATTGTAATGAGACAGCTCTCACCTCCTCTAGAGAATACGGTGACAGAACAGTGAAACCTTGGAAGTAGAATTTGGTCTTTTCCACAGTGATACTTGTCAACCCTTTACCAAACTACACACATGTACATTTAAACGTTAATTATTTTAAAAAAATATATTATAGGTCATACTGTTATCTTGAGTGCTTTCTGCCAATCCATTTTACTTCAATAAAAGTTGAAACTTGAGAAATGAAACTGGTATAGAGTAAAGTACACCATTCAGTATTCCACAAATTAATAATTTTCAACAGTGGGCATGTCAGAGTGTATGGTTGAGCTGTTATGGTTTTTCATTCTAAGTTGCCAACTGTGTAAAGTGTGAGTTTATTCAACGGCTAAATGCTTCAACTTGGCTTCATTCAAACTTACTTTACTTTCAAATATATGGTACTTTCGATGATTCATTCTTGCCTGAAATAATTATAATAATAGCAAATGTTCTCGTTAATAGCCAATATTATTTAAACTGACATTTTGACTTCCTCAGTTGACCCCTGAAGAGGACTTCAGCAAGAAGTTGAAACATCGGGTTCAGTTTTAATTAACATAATATTGGCTGTTATAAAGAGCAAATTAGCGTAACTTCAACTCCCGATCTAAAGCATTTGCGAACTAAGACTGGCGTGAAACCTCACCAACAACTAATGGCTGATTAGCTAAGCAACATTTCTGCTGGCCATAGCAGAGGTGTGTTGACTACTTAGCTAATTGCAACCTGCAATAGACTTCATCAATGGGCATATCTAAACTCATAAAGGGTTTCTGGGACAAACAATAGAAGGAGTATAATTTTGTTGCAGAACAGAGGCTGTGCTCAATCGCACTACTAGTTTATTTGTTTTGTTTTCGTTGTTGTTTATTAATTAGCTTGTTTTGTTTGTTTGTATTCATTCAATTCATTTCTGGGTTATTTTTTTAATAGTCACACTGAAAGCTGATAGATACGAGTTGCCAACTGTCCTAAACGCTCCAAGATAGTCCTGGATTTATCACTCAAAATGGCGAACGAGCCATTTAAATAATTTTCAAAGAACAAATAAATTATTTAAATTGTATCTGGAAAAGGGTCTTCAATAACATAGCAACCACTCGCTGAAACTTCATATAAAAACAAATAATAAAAAATAAACAGAGAAATAATTGAACAATTTAAACCTTAACACACACCTGAGGTTCACTTACTGCTGTAAGAAAACCTGCTAAGCTAAGATTATGCATTCAGAGAAACATTGCTGATAGTCACGCTACTATAAGGTCTCAAGTGCCATCCATGCTGCATAACGTGACATACAATACCCTATGTTCTTTATTAACCCTAACACTGCCTCACTTCAACTCGCCAATAAATCAACAAAACAATAAAATAAACTGCCACACCCATTTGTCATCTAGTAGACATGTGCACCAGAAAAGTTAACAGGGAAGTAAAAGAAGAGAGAGAAGAGAGGAGAGAGGGGTGTGTCTAACCTTAAAGTTGGTGCTAGGCTTGACTCTGATTTCATAGGCATGCCAATCATCTGGTGGAGCTGCAGTATAATCCACAACACACACCTGTATGGGTAGCAAACAAACCAATGAAGTCATTAGCCCCAGGCAATGTGTAGCTTACAGTGGTGCACACACACACACACACACACACACACACGCGCGCGCACACACACACACACACACACACACACACACACACACACACACACACAATGCTGTCTGATATTCTGTCTGTGTGTGTGTGTGTGTATGCGTGTGTGTGTGTGTATGCGTGTGTGTGTGTGTGTGTGTATGCATGTGTGTGTGCGTGTGCGTGTACCAATCACAATGTAGAAGAATAACTATAGCAACTTATGGAGTGAGTGCTTACATAATTGTTTAGGAATCTTGTAACTTTAATCTGCCCTTGAATTTGTGTTTATTAACAAAGTGTTTGCATTCAGTGAACATACACACACACATACATAACTACTGGTGTGTTTGCACACAAATGGCGAGCAAGCCTCCCTAACTGGTTTGGTACAATTAATAACTTCTAACATGCAGCTACTAAAAAAACAGTCAAGTTTTTAAATTACATATGTACACTTGCCGCAACTGTTTCACTTAAAAACAAAACAAAAAAAAACAAAAAAGCATTTCTAAGGAATTACCACATTTATTTTGCATATATGATATCACCACGGAGAGGTCGACCTCATTGACCTCTGAAGAGGACTTTTTGGCAAGAAGTCGAAACGTCGGGTCAAGTTTTAAAATACTAACATAATAGTGGCTGTTAGAAACGAGAAAATTTGCTATTATTATAATTATTTCAGCTGAGAATGACTGAATCATTTGAGGTTCATTATATTGTTATTTATATTGTTATTTATATTTTTACTTTATCAAGATATTTTACCAACTTACGCAATTAGTGGCACGGGAGAAAAAAGGGGTCACACGTATCATTATAAGTAAGCAAAAAAATATAAAAAAATTTTAAATAATACACGGAATCTCGATCGTGTAGCCCCTGAAAGCCTCTCGCTTGCTCGCCAAGTGGTATGCTTGAGCACAAATGACGAGTGAGCCTGCCCAGGTAGCTATGATGTATTTTACTGAAGAAGATTCAACTTCTATACTACTTCAAGCTGACAAAATTGGATTTTATACATACAGCAGTTGTAATTTTAATTCTACCTCAGCTTCCCCAAGTAGTGGTAGCTTCCTTAGTATTTAATTCTGACTACCAGTGGCTCTTGACAACTAACAAACAGCACTCAGCTGCCAAAAAATGGTGGAGTATTTGAAATTATGCCTGGTAAAGCGTTTACAATGCCATAATACCCAGTCACAGCAACATTCTGTGACTTTAAAAACAAGCTTTTCCCAAGAATTGTCACTCAATTTGGAGCCTAAGTTTAATGTAAGACTTATTTAATGCTAGTACAGAAGAAACTGAAGTCAAGCCTAAAGGCTACACATCGAGCTATGTTTTTTAGGAGAGAAAAAAGGAACACACACGCACATACATTACCATCCATACATGTACATACTAGTGGTGTGCTTGAGCACAAAATGGCGAGCAAGCCTGCCTAGTTATGATACATATAACTGTGGTATTATAGTAGTTAACATTAATTATAGTAAACTAGAATTGCTTTCTTACCCTCAATTTTCAAAGTAGTGGTAGATTCTGTAGCATCTATTTTTAAATGGTCTAAATTTGTGTCAACAGGCACTCAGCTACACACAAAAAAAGAATCACGAGAGTTTTTTTTTTTTTTTTTTAGAATTTTAGCAATAAGCAAATACAGAATTACATACTCACTCAGTTTTTCCTAGTGGTAGCTTTAACTCTGACTATACCCCTTGACAACCAAACCAGCAAGAACTCAAGCTACTAAAAAAAAACGGCGAAGTTTTTGAATTTACACCTGGTAAAGGGTTTTCAATGCCATAGTAACAACTCGCAACAACTTGTTGTGACAGTATTTCAAGGAAACATTCGCACAATAAAATAAGACTTGCTTACTGCTGTAGTACTAGAAGAAACTGAGGGCAAGCCCAAACAGCTGTTTTTTTTTTGGAGAAAAAGAGCCTGTGCGTGCGTTTAAGGAGCATACATACAATCCATACATATATTTATATATAGAACATACACCCAATATTCAATTGTCCACCTCTAATAGTATCTCAGATATCCCCAATTTTCAATTGTGTCATCCCTAGTGTATCACTTACTTCATCCATGCCAAATACATACATACACACACACACACACACACACACACACACACACACACACACACACACACACACACAGGGTCTTACTTTCCCAAAAGTGGAGTATTTTTCTATCTTGAACAGTGTTCTCACCTGCACGACATGCACACGCACGCACATACACGCTATATAATAAAGGCACTCCTATCTATGCACGATTAGAGACAATATGCCAACATAACTACCACCTGCTTGACTCCAATAGCCAACATAACTACCACCTGCTTGACTCCAATAGCCAACATAACTACCACCTGCTTGACTCCAATAGCCAACATAACTACCACCTGCTTGACTCCAATAGCCAACATAACTACCACCTGCTTGACTCCAATAGCACATAACTACCACCTGCTTGACTCCAATAGCCAACATAACTACCACCTGCTTGACTCCAATAGCCAACATAACTACCACCTGCTTGACTCCAATAGCCAACATAACTACCACCTGCTTGACTCCAATAGCCAACATAACTACCACCTGCTTGACTCCAATAGCCAACATAACTACCACCTGCTTGACTCCAATAGCCAACATAACTACCACCTGCTTGACTCCAATAGCCAACATAACTACCACCTGCTTGACTCCAATAGCCAACATAACTACCACCTGCTTGACTCCAATAGCCAACATAACTACCACCTGCTTGACTCCAATAGCCAACATAACTACCACCTGCTTGACTCCAATAGCCAACATAACTACCACCTGCTTGACTCCAATAGCCAACATAACTACCACCTGCTTGACTCCAATAGCCAACATAACTACCACCTGCTTACTCCAATAGCACATAACTACCACCTGCTTGACTCCAATAGCACAAGATGTCTCCATTACAACCATTACAGAATACACACTGCAATAGAATGGCCACATTATGTCTTCATAAAAATAAAGTGATACATGAAGAAACATTGGTATGATATCATTAACAAACAGCTTGAAAACACTGGTGGAGTAGTAAGCTTGTTGCTGTTGTGTTCGTTCCTGGTAGAGACCTGGATGGCTGCTATTGCTAGCATATGAAGTTGCTGGTTTTTCTCTTCTAATAAATCACAACTTGTACTGTTATAATAAAAGCCAGAAAGTTTGAGGGGTGGCTATGCTCATACTTGTTGTGTTCCAGGATGCTATAATAATACTAAAAAATATGAAAAGTTATTGTTCTATAAGGTTCCCAAAGACAAAGTATTGAAAGATAAGTCGGCCAAAAGCTTTTAAAAGCTTTTCATTCCTTCTGATAGCCCTTTGCTTGTTCAAAACATTTTAATGGCAGATATAAAGTGTGGTATGTTTGCTGATATTATATTTATCATTCCTTTGCTTCCTCATCCAAAAGCTAGGAACAGACCTGAGCCCATAGATGGTAAGGAAAACAAACTGAAATCAGTAGCTACAATACAAGTGAGAGTGTTGAGTTTAGAGATAGAAAACTGAAAAATGTGAATATTCTAGAATTTGAAGAAAAGTTGAAGTTTAGTCTAAAGAGGTTTGCAGAGAGTAATGAAGATATCAGGTTTATATCCTCTTCTAAAATGTCACACCTTAGTCAATAACCATAAATACCTCATCCATTGGTGAATTGAATACGTTTCAATTCAGTACATTTTCAGAATTTTCAGAATCCCAATGGTTAAGTTGACCTGCTGCAATTCACTAAAGTACTATAATTAGGATGAAATTGTGTAAAATTAGGGAAATACATCCACACATGCTCATACACACAACTTACACACACACACACACACACACACACACACACACACACACACACACACACACACACACAATCTGGCAATTCATCATAAGAAATATCTAGCATTTTTCCACATTGGCCAAGGAACCATCCACAGTTTTCGTAATCTACATCTTCCAGTGATTTGGTAGCTCTACTGTACATAAGAGCTCATGCACTGCAGAATTAGAGCAAGGATAGAATAAAATTTTCTATGGCACGGGTAGGTCGGTGATACCATAAGTGGGTGTGGCCCCGAATATAAGTGATGTCATGCAAGTTCTCTATTAACAACCATTACAGAGTACACATTTGTACAAGTTATGAACTCAACTAGTGCTCTGGACAACCGGCTTGAAAACAGTCGGTTAGGTAAGAGTACCTGCTATGGCATGTACCTGTGTGTGTATATGTGTGTGTTTGTGTTTGTGTGTGTGTGTGTGTGTGTGTGTGTGTGTGTGTGTGTGTGTGTGTGTGTGTGTGTGTGTGTGTGTGTGTGTGGGCATTAAGCATAGAATGACACAGTATTGTGTAATTTACTCACTTCTGAAGGTCTATTCACTGGCAGATGCTCATGAAACGGAGCCACCTTCTCTTTTAGTGTTTCTTTATCATCTTTCTTTAGCCTCTCTCTGTGGTCTTCCTTTACTCTTTTGGAATCATTATTTATTAGTTCTGCCCTACTTGATTCTTCTTCCTTTCCTTCTGGCTCCTCTACAATTTCTTCTAGCTTCTTCTCTACTGCATCCTTTCCTTCTGGCTCTTTCACTACTGGTTTCATTCCTTCTGGGTCACCCACCGTTTCTTCTGGCTTCTTCTCTACTGTACCCTTTCCTTCTGGCTCTTCAATTACAGATTCTTTCCCTTTTGCCGTCTCCTCAACCTTTCCTTCTGGTTTCTCCCACAGTGGTGTTTTTTCTTCTATCACAGATTCAGTATCCTGTGATGACAAAAAGCTACACTCTGGTGGAACTTGACGGGTGAACTTCAGCAACAGATTTCTGACTTTGAAATGGAGTCTGCTCAGTTCTGCTGTACCCTGAACCTGATGAAGTAGGAAAAATAAATTAATCAAAATTTTAAGATCAAACCACACACACACACACACACACACACATACCACCACCACCACCCCTGCACACATAACACCCACCCCCTACACACATACCACCCACCCACCCCCCACACATACACCACCCACTCACTCCCCACACATACACCACCTACCCACCCCCCACACACACCACACACACACACACACACACACACTGTACATGCACAGACACATTTACACACATACACTCTATACACTAGACCGTACAATTACTACACGAACCTTACCCACTCATCACTTATTTTAGAACACCAGTACAGTACACATGTACTTCAATACAACTTCTTACTTAGTACACCATTTCTGACAGCCCCCGAAACATGGTCAATCCCATGGTCATCACCAGGTGCCAAATTATACATGTACATATAGGGGGACAAAAATTCCAGTACTGTCTTAATTTATATTTATATTTAGCAGATTTAGAATGAATTTTAATAAAACTACAAACACGCGAGTTCTAATGAGATATGTATACAAACTATCACATACCACAGGTTTAGAGTCAAAAGCCACGCACGGAGCATGCCAGTTACCAATACAGTTCAAGGACTTGTCATACTATCAAAACACCAATCTGTTCACTTTTGATAATTCTTATAACAACAATATTGAAGCATATCAATTTATAGGAACATCAAATAAAAGTACAATTGATAATTGTGTATGTGTAGTAGAGTACATACAATAAGAGAATTCTCAAAAAACCCACGGCTCTTATGTTCAACTGAGCATGTACGTTCTTTTATAAAACGTAGTTTTGGGATAAAGGGCAATATCAACAAAAGGTAAGGATGGAATTGTTTATTATAGTAAACCCATCAAAAGAACTGAAACTAATTATTTGCTGTCATAGTAAAAGTTAAATAAAACCCTACTTAGAATAGGTCAACAATACCACAACAAAAAAAATTTACCACCCACCACAAAGCAGCCATTTATTTAAAAATAGCATGAATAAGTACTCTGTTCTGTCCTTCAACCTCAACATACGTCAGTGAGCTAACAGGTGAACAACCCACACCACAAACACAGGCTTCTAGCTAGAGCTACAGTAGAGTTTATGAGGATGGGGCATGTTTGCCAGGTGATTGGCGGGAGATCAGAGCCATTTTTCCCAGAATAGTTTCACGTGGTTAAACTAATGAATTATTACCATACTTTGGCTACTCTCTGCCATTTTGAGCACTTATAGTGCGGTTGCACACAAACGACGAGTGAACCAGCCCTAATTATACATGTAGTATAGATACCTTAAATTGATGGCATAAATTGCAGCTGTTGCTGTTTTCAAATAATTATATCTGTACCCAAAAGCAATTCTCTTTTTCATCAAATAAATAATCTATAATAGTGTGCCTTGTGTGTCAGTAATGGCAACCATGACAATGACAGGCGGTGTGCGTTCATGAATAATTCATGAGCTTCTCGGGTTGTTAAGTATTGTTAGAATCATGGATAGAAGGACAGAAAGACTGAGATGAGAAGACGGAAGAGTAGACAAAGGAGGAGAAAGGAATCCATGACTCAAGAAGAAAAGAGCAGAAGAAAAGAAAGGGTTTAGGAATGTTAGAGCAGGAGAGAAAAAAATGATGTAACTAAATCAAGTGGTAGAATTAAAAAAACCTAATGCTACTGTATCACAAAATCCCCACTGTGTGGCGGGGTACTTGCTAGTATAAATGAAGCTCCAAAGGTGCGAACCCTCAGCGCTATTAAACACTACCTAGCTATTATAATATAATCTCCTTCCAAAAGAACAAGCAATCTTTTAGCTATTTTTAATGAGGTATCAAAATAGCTCGACCAATGAAAATGGTACATGGAAAAGCTGTCTTCATAAGAGAAGAAGCTAAACTAGCCAGAAACACTCACCTGTATACATTTTCCAAAGCGGAACTTCTCTTCTTTCAACTCTTCCCCGGAGTAATGCTTAGGAGCCTAAGCATAAAGCTAAGTACACCACTGGCTGCAGAAATTATTTGTTCACGTGATTATGACGTGACGCTAGGGGGCGTTGCCCATAAAAGCTGGTACCTATGCAGAGTTGAAAGCTTCGCTTTTTCTCAACGAATAGCCCGAAACTAAAAAAGTAGCACAATAAAAGTTCTTAAATCTTCGTCCTGAGTAAGTTCATACCTAAATCAACTGTTAATTGCTAGTAATCTCCAAAATCAGAGAGCGTGACAGACAGACAAACAAACAGACAGACAAACAGACAGGACGACTACTATAACCCTCTCGCGCATGTGCGCTGAGGGTTAACAATAATACAAATAAAAGGTCCAGAAATCTAGAAAAAGACTAAAGAAACCATCAAGAATTTATTACATGAGCACAGTCTAAGATTCTAAGGCACCTGGAAATTCAACAACTGCAAAGAGCATGCCAAACCTGGTTTGTTTGTTTTTGTTTGTTTTGAGACCCTTTACCAACTGAAATAATTAGATGTTCACGCAAGCAAGAAGCACTTCCATGTATCTATATATAATATATATATATATATATAGTAAAATCTACCTGAGAGTGTCACTTTGCTCACTTGCCAATAAAAATATATACTAATTGAATCCCCTAAAGTACATCACATGACGAACACATGACAGGGAGGCTACCATGGTAATAGCTTTTATTGATTTGTTTAGCTAAACAAATAAAACAAAAAACAATTGAAGTTCTTTTTAAAGGAAAGCAGCAACAGTATATGCTAAACTTTTTTTAATTAAATATAAAATGGTAAGAAAAGTCCAATGTCTTCACTACTAGTGATGTGCTTGAGCACAAATGGCGAGCGAGCCTAAAACTACACCATTGTTAAACGATTAATTTTAACTTCAACACTCAAGCTACTAAAAAAAAAGTCAAGTTTAAATTACGTGTATACGGTAAAGGGGATTCAATGCCATAGTAACCACTCCCTGCAACAGTTAGAATTGAAAAAAACAAAAACAAAAACAAGTAGCATTATTTACACGCTTTCTTTGTAATATTCTTAGCTAAGTAAAGGAACAATACCACAAGGCTTACCTTCGTAGTTACTCTAGTGGACAAAGAATTTTCAAGCAAATACTGTTTAGTAGGGCTTATAACTGTGACAAATAGCTTATTAACTTACCACCGCCACTAACTCGAATAGAAATGGAACTCCGTTAAGTTTTTGAGTTTTAACTAAGAATTCAGAGCGGTAAACAATTCAATTTTTAGGATGATACGGGTAATGATCGCTAAACTGGAGGATTCCGTTTAGTGAAGTTTGGGAAGGGGTCGAACAACGAGCTAACACAAAAATACGAGAAGGTCAAAGTACAAAATGACATGCGTACGTCCAAACATAATATATAAATAAACAAACAAACATCCCCAATTTTCAATTGTATTACCCCTGTAAGTGTCTCGCTCGGTACACTCGCTCGCCAACTATATAAATTCCAATTGGGCAAAACCCATACACAAAATTAGACGGCTGAATAACTTCACCTTTTCTCCTCCTGCACTACTATAATAGCAGCTAGGGAGTGTAGCAGTGTATGGTTCCCCTGTATCCTCCATTTCATCACCACCACCTTCTTCCTGGCTCCTTCTTTCTCTTGTACAGTTCGTGACTGCTGAAGAAGTATGAACAGCTTCCCTCCCTCTGCTTTGACAGTGTCTCAACCTGCTGCCAGAAACTGAACGGACACCAGAGCCATTCCTTTTGGCCTCCAATGCGCATTCACCCACTGACAGTCGAGAAGAACGGCGTTCACCGTCCACCCTGGGCTTCTTGTATCTCGTAGAGTGCTTATCATAATCACGATCTCGAGATCTCTTCCTACAGCGGCGGTGTCCGTGCTCGTGAGAGTGACGAGATGACCTACTGCTATTCCTTTCTGACCTTTTATCTTCTGCCTTCTGGCATAACCCGCCACGTTTTTCTCTCCTATTTACTTCATCCTCCATACTTTTCTCAGTTCCCTTTCGCCACACCCACCCACAATTAATTTGAGAAGAGGAGTATTAAAAATTAGCGGTTGAATTGGAGGCGGAGTAGCTGCATTTAATTTAATCAGTTGCAGCGCGCACACACTCAGGTTTCAACAGCATGGTAGAGCTAGAAGAAACTGCCAGAGAGTGCTTACGTTGTGTAGCGAATACTACCATTGGGAGAAGGAAGAAGCAAGCTATTGCACTGTACGTAATAATACTTTCATTTTTCGCAGTACTTTACGTCAAATACAGAATACCCAGAGAACTGTATCAGCGCAAGGAAGAATGGGTGATAAAAAAAGAGATGGAAAGCAAGATAATGGCTTTCAAGCTCTCACTGAAGGAGAGGTGGAGTACTGATACTACGCCTGTACAAATGGTGCCGATTCCCACAGCTGCACAGACACCACAACATGTGGAGAGAAAAACCTCTCTGCCGCCACTGAATAAGAGTTCATCCACTGTAACTCAACAAAAAAAGAGCAACAATCGTCAGCACACCTTTCCCAATGTCTACTGCACCAGAAGGCCTCAGTCTGAATATCTGTACTGCCAACATGATACAGACCCCATGAAGCGTGCCTTGGACCTGGTCAACAGGCTCACCATCAAAGAGCTCATCGATCAGACCTATAGCCAAGCCCCTGCAATTCCTCGCTTAAAAATCAAGGGATACAACTGGCGGTCAAACTGTTTGCACGGTTGGTCGCAGTCAAAAGGCAAGTGGACCGACAACTTAAAGTGGACAGTTTTTCCTGCCCCTATTGGTCTAGCGGCAACATTTGATGTGAATTTGGTTCGAGACGTTGCTAAAATAACTGCCACAGAAGGTAGGGCTCTTCATAATGAGATGCTGTTGACATATAGAGGATCAAGCACTGAAGCTGCTGGACTCAATTGCTTCTCTCCTAACATCAATCTCCTCAGAGACCCACGTTGGGGACGTGCTCAAGAGACATTTGGAGAAGACCCTTTCCTTATTTCAGTACTAGGCACAGCGTACACAAGAGGATTGCAGGAAGGCCCAGACGACAGGTACCTGCTGGTAGCATCATGTGCCAAGCACTTTGCAGTGCATAGTGGGCCTGAGAACTTGCGGTACAGCTTTATCTCTGATGTCTCCATGCATGACCTCTACGACACTTACCTCCCAGCATTCCGTTCCTTGGTAATGGGTGCCAAGGTGTCTCAGATTATGCCGGCTTACTCCAGTCTTCGGTGTGAGAAGCAGGTGGATGGAGCTCCCAATGTCGCCAACCCTTTCCTTCTCAAGTCATTGCTTCGTGAGGAATTTCGTGCTCCCAATATTTCAGTCTGTTCGGATTTTGGCGCGTTGGAATACATGGTCACTCATCGAGCATTCACTTCCGAATTCCCACTAGCTGCCGCCCTTTCTATGAATGCTACTAATGATATAGACCTTGGGAACGACCTTGTATATCCAAATTACCTGAAAATCGCTCTGCAACAAGGACTTGTATCATTAGATACTATTAAGAATGCCGTCACACGGAGTTTTTACCTTCGTATTCGACTGGGAGATTTTGACCCACCCAGCAAGGTCCCTTACCAGTTAATAAACAGAAGTCACTTGAACACTGATACAGGTAAAGAAATAAACCTGAGAGCCGCTCGTGAATCTATTGTTTTGTTGAAGAATGCAAACAGGTCTCTTCCGATCGACAGAACTAACATAAAGCATTTGGTAGTGATGGGTCCCAATGCGTTCAATCCAGGTGTATTGCTGTCCAACTATGAAGGATTGCCAGCTTACTCATATTCTGTTTTCAATGGTATTGTGAATGCCATGAAATCTTACAATGTCACAATTCAGCACAGCTTTGGCTGTGATAATATTCGCTGTGAGACTATCTTCAGCAATCAACTGGTGCGTAGCCAAGTCGCTGGAGCCGACTATGTTGTCATGGTGATGGGGCTTCAAGACAACAACATGGAAGGAGAAAGCATAGACCGAGTACGAACAACTTGTGACGACATTCCAGTTCCCTTGCTAGGCCTTCCAGGGTGTCAGACGAGTTTAGTGGAAATGGTCTCTCAGATCAGTAAAGTCATTCTCGTTTTAGTCAACGGAGGTGCCTTGAGCACCCCCAAGTTGTTTGATAACCCCAACGTGGTGGGAATTGTTGAAGCTTTTTACCCCGGGGCGTATGGGGGTGTTGCAGTTGCCGATGTTATTTTTGGTGATTATAACCCAAGTGGTAAGATGCCTGCTACAGTTTATGAATCGGAACACCACTTGCCAGCGTTTACGAATTACCACATGAATGTACTACTGGGAAGAACGTACAAGTATTTCAAGAATAAGCCGCTAGTTCCATTCGGGTTCGGTCTGTCTTACGCTGACTTTGTTTACAAAAACTTGACGGTGAAGCCTGAAGTTCTTACCGCATGTAGCCCATTAGAAGTCAAAGTTAGTGTTGGCAATGCGTCGCCAAAGTGGCCTGGGGATGAAGTGGTGCAGGTGTACTTAGTGCCTCTGAACATTTCCCTTCCTGAAGCTCTTACACCTTTGAGCAAGCTCGTTGCTTTCAATAGAACGAGCCTGAAACCAGGTCAGACGAACATTGTGTCATTTGTTATCAATGCGTACATGCTGTCCCTGGTTGACGTTGGCGGAGATCGGTATTTGTATCCTGGCATGTATCAAATCCAGCTAGGTGTTGCTGAAAATTATCATTTAAAGCAGAAGTTTGAAATGCAGTCTCCATCTAGAAAGCCAGAGCGCATTACAGCTTGCCATGGCATCCCAGAATGCATGACTTGCGAGACATAGTTTTTGGCACATATTTTTTTTATTCATTGTTGTGCATTATTTATTCTGATCACTGTACATTTATTTATCTTCTACTGTATGCCAAAATAAACATAATAATTGGGTAAAGTTGTATTTATCGGAGGTAGCACGCGACCACTTACCGATTTAATATTGGGTAAAGATGCGATAGTAAGCGACCACTTACCGATCATTACGTGGACTCTTCAGGTAAACGTCTAGCTAAGAACAACCAACCAGTACGGCCAAACTGGCACTTTCGTCCAAACTAATGGCATGGTCCTGGAGAAAAAACTCTTCATTTGTAATTTTAGCTGTACAAATTATTTCAGTGTTAGTTCTTCTCTACTTAATATACGTGAGCAGCCAAAGTCGTGGCGGTAAGGGAAGTGTCGACACCAAATCCGAACTCGAAATTCAGCGGTTGGAAGCGAAGAATGCAAAACTTCACGAAAACGTTAAAGCTTTATCAGACGAGCTTTACAAAAAGGGGGTTGATCTCAGAGGAGAGAAATCGAACGGGCCACCTGACAATGGAAGAAATAATATAAAAGACAACTCTTATTCAGAAGCTCAGGAGGATGTAGTAGTAGATGGCTGTGAAGTCATTCACATAAATATGATAGTTTCTGGAGCAACTACAATAAAAAGATTTAATGTTGTGGTCAAGTCCATACTATTTCACAGCAAAAACTTTTTCCACTTTCATTTGCTGACGGACGAAAAAGGAGAGCACATTTTGTCCACCATTTTTAATACTTGGCTCCTCCCTAGAGTAAATGTGAGCTTCTATCCTATCTCTAAGGCCATACACAGAGTTCGCCACATCCCAAGCTCCCATTACTCGGCTATATATGCAATGACAAAGCTGACGCTCCCTTATATTCTTCCTGACTCTTTACACCAAGTGCTCTTTCTGGATTCTGACCTGATATTGGCTGGAGACATTAGTCAACTTTGGAGCATGTTTAAACGCATGAAGAAAGGAAAGAAGCTGTTCGGGCTGGTCGAGAACCAGAGCGATTGGTACTTAAATCCTAAATACAAACCGTGGCCGGCAGTGGGGCGTGGCTACAACTCCGGTGTGATCCTTCTCGACCTGAAACAAATGAGAGAGAGAAACTGGAAGACCATGTGGCAAACAACAGCTACTGAAGGTTTTCTCACGCACAAAAATACTCCACTGGCTGACCAAGACATCATCAATGCAGCAGCTAAGAGGGAGGGAGATTTAGTGCTTATCCTTCCATGCGTGTGGAACGTACAGCTCAGCGACAGGACGCTGAGTGAAAGCTGTGCAAAGGCGTCCCACCATTTTAAGCTCGTGCACTGGAACTCTGCCACCAAGCTTGATGTGAAGAATGTATATGGGGAGTACTTCAGAAACCAATACAGCATGGTGTCCAACCTTGACAGCAACTTGTTCCGCAGCTTCATTTCAGACTGTCCTTCAGTGCCTAGTTCAAAGCAGCCAGAGGACTACCAGGGAAAAGATCCTTGCTTTGAATTTAGGGAGGCTTCCAAAACAGTGTATAAAGTTCATTTGTTTTATTTAGACTATTTGTACAGTGCCGACTCTATCAATGATGTCACTCTAGTGACTCAGATGTCCATGGACAGACTGAACATGCTCGAACCACTGTGCAAGCATTGGAACGGGCCTCTGAGCATCTCACTCTATGCTTCTGATTCAGATCTGAATCAACTGGATAGCCTAATAGCCTCGTCCGTTTTCCTAAAGAAATTCAAGAAGCTAGCCCTGCACATAGTTTTCAAGAGAGGCAAGTATTATCCTGTAAATGTCTTGAGAAATGTTGCCCTTCGTGCTTCTTCGACTCCTTATGTCTTTCTGTCCGACATTGACTTCTTGCCCAAGTTAGACTTGTACCAGTATGCCAAGCAAGCTGTTGGTGTACTTGGAGGAAATCGAAGAGCACTCATTGTTCCTGCTTTTGAATCTTTACTCTATAAGGTCAAATTCCCTTCCAATAAATCCGAGCTAATTTCAATGCTGAACAATAAGCAAGTGTTCACTTTCCGCTATCATGTCTGGGCAGAAGGTCATGCAGCTACAAATTTCGAGCACTGGAAAATTGCCAAACGTCCTTACAAAGTATCATGGGAAGAAAATTTCGAGCCTTATATCATTGTTCGTAAAAACGTCACTCTCTACGACCAACGTTTTGTTGGGTTCGGCTGGAATAAAGTTTCCCATATTATGGAACTGAATTACCAGAATTATGAATTCATAGTTTTGCCTGATGCGTACATTCTGCACATGCCCCATGCTCCATCTGCCGATGTAGCAACCTTTAGAGTCAGGAAAGATTACAGAGATTGCATGCAAGTCATGAAGAGAGAGTTTCGGAAAGAAATGAGCACCAAGTATGGAACTAAGTAGCAGTGACACTGGCAAATCTTGTGAAGTGTGTGGATCAGTTTGGCAGCAGCAGTTAAATTTTAGCCATCATTTACTTTAGCTAAATTCATCGGAACCACGCCTTTATTTAATTAAACTGACTGGTGTTTTATTTGGCGGCAATTACCTCACTGTAGCTAATCAAAATCTTTTATTTCATCAAGAAAAATATTTTAAGAGGGAAGCAAACCAAATGATTTAGTTATTCAATGTTAACAGATATCTATTTACCCAAGACACTTCTTTTAAATAAAATATTAAACAAAGTCACGAATAAAAAAACTAAACAAATGATTAAATAAAATAAAGGAAATGGAAGGGACTAATGTATCATTTCCTATTCCTAAATCCTCGTCATCTAACTGTTTGTCTCTAGTGAAATTAAGTGAAGTAAGATCATCTTCAGCAGCAGTAATGGTTCCTGTCTTTAAGAGATAACTTGCATAGAGACGAACAAGCCTGGTCATTTCAGAATAAAGTAGGCATGTAGTATTTTCACTTGATTTCTGAAACAAAATGTTCAACCTATTCATAGAAGGTAGAATAAAGGCTAAAAAGCAAAGAATCGGCTTAGTTAGTGGGTGTTGAAGCTTGTCTAGTATACATTGTACTTTATTAGTCTCAGCATCATCACAAGAAAGAAAGTACGATTCTAACCCATCCGACTGTGCAAGATATCTGTTAACACACCTCAGGAGGCTAAGCCACCGTGTTGTACAGTGTTTCAATATAGTGGTAGGCTCAGAAGTAAAAAGAGACCTCCACAAATCACAAAACTCCTGTTTCCTTTTACTGCTATGAAAAAAGTAATAAAAGACATCTATAAATAACTGGTCGATGTCAACAGGTAGTGTCTTCATGCCCTCCTTGATTGTTAGGTCAGCCAGATGGCATATACAGCCCACATCCAAGAGGTTGGAGCACTCATTTTTTATCAGTTTTTTGCACACCTGACCTTACATCCTTCATCACGTTTGTGGTATCAGACATAAAAGCTATGCATTTACAAAAATCTAGCCCTTTAGAACTAAGTGATTCCTTGAGAGCTTTGAAAATATTTTGAGCTGTGCCAATGTTGACAATAGGCATGTCAAGGAATCTAGTACGGACATCACCTTCATCAGTATCAAGAAGGCGAACAAGAATAATACAAGATTTATCAGTCTTGTCATTACTCCCATCCATCAAGACAGAAAATAATTTCGACATATCTGTAAGTGCTTTTTCTAGGTAATGTGGACCTAGTGTCTTGATAATGGCTGCAGTCTTTGTGTGACCACAGGAAAACTTTTGGGCCCACCTCCGAATCTGGGAACATGCGATGGAATAGTTTGGTTGCATGGTCACTTGCCTGAAAGAAAATATTGTGCATTGTAATAAACTTTGACTATAGTGTCTCTGCCTCAATAAATTTCAAGGAGGTCTGTGGCCTACAAAATGGTGCCATTGACATTGAGGAAGATGAAGCTGCGGCCATTTCAATGTGGTGTTTGCCCTTAACATGTGTGGTCACATCACTTCTCCCACCTAAGCAATCCCAAAATCAGACGAGCAAATAGTGCATCTAGCATAAGCATCACCTGTACATGTTAAAAAAATATTTTTAAAAGCCTACAATATATATTTTTTAGCTAATACCTTTGGAGCTTCTCCCTATTTCTCTAAATTCTTTAGTCCATTTTGTGTCAACGTGACACTTTCTTCTGGGTTTTTTAGGGGCTGGTGGATGATGACTCGATTCTTCGGAGTTGGATAGTGACTACCAGCTGATTATTGATAATATATTGTTACAAGGATGCTGACTGTGCATGCATGTACTGTATCTACTGCAATGTCAACAAGTCTACAGTACAGATCTAGTAGGTTTTCATAGCTACCCAGCATAATAGCACATAAAACTCTACTACTCAACTCCTGCATCCAGGACAAATGGCAGGTGAATCCAGGACACAGGACAATGTCAACAAATCCAGGACTGTCCTGGACATTCCAGGACAGTTGGAGCCTATGCACACTTCTACCGTAATTTGTCAACTCTTCTTACCAGTTCCTTCAGAAAAGGGTCTACCTGATGTTTCCAATGCAACAGGCTGAAACTGATAAGTCGGAGTTAGATGTGAATATATTTCAGTGCCTTCTTCTCCTCTGCTAATGCTGCTACCCAGCCAACTCTATGAGTAGCCTGATTACTCTTGTGTGACACTGCATGAGTGTCAGTGCAAGTGGCATCCCAAACCAGTGGAAGAAATGGATGCTCAGGTTTCATTAGAATATTCACGATGATTTTGAATGAGAATGCAGTTACAGCAAATTCAAACTTGTAAAGTGTAAAAAGCATTTGCTTCTGTCACATTTTCACCAAGAACTAGACAAAGGTTTACAAGTTAAGCATCAGAGTCAACTTTCTGCATTAGTTTTAATTCCTATGTTAATGAAGTCAACTTTCTTCTAATTGTATAATCAATCAGTTCATGTCAATTTAAAAATAGCCATATCGCGCATGCGCGATGAGGGTTAATAAACAACATTGTAAGTTGTTCTAGGCTGTACTAATACACCCATTGACATTATGAAATATTAAATTTTAAAACTCCCATTGTTAATTCCATCTTCCATTTACGATATCAAACTAGGACAGAAATGCACTTGTATCAACCACGTCTGAAGCTCTCTCTCTAACATAGCTATACAGTGGTCAAATTAACTAGGTATATCAAGCAGTTCAGTAATAAATTGAGAGATTATTGGAAAGCAAAAATAAATACGTCTTTCCTTGTGACTTGAAAGAAATCAATGTGGGTTTTCTTCAAGCATGTTTCACACGACAAACATTCAAAACAATGAGCAGAATTCAAAAAACCTACATAGGTACCAGTCATTGACAGATTTAATAATACCAACACTGCACAAACACAAACAAACAAACAAAAGAGTGGTGCTATTTGTTTAGAAAAGAGTTAGAAAGATTGGAAAATGTCAGCGTGAAAAGCAAACAGGTCCGATATCAATGCCAATACTCTCACTTCCATCCCTTCCCAGCCAAAGATTGACATCAGTAACTGGCAGAGATGCTGGCTTATGGCTATTGAATGTGTATGTGCCTTTACTGTCGGATTCCTACATGACACAAAGATTAAAAATAAGCCATATATATATATATATATATATATATATATAATAAAGTTAACCTATTCAGCTAGCTTACACTCCTATTATTAATCAAGTCATTCCCAACAGTATTGTGGCTAAGCATGAACTGTAACATGGTTGTAAGAGAAGCTTTTCAAAATTAAAAGCTATAATCTTTAGCTCTTCACCCCCCTCCCCCCCTCAATAAAAACTTACTGTGCAACCTGAAGAAAGGAGGTCTGGAGTCAAGTAAGCTGTTCTGCCAAAGCCTCTGAAACTCGGCTGCTTGGAAGTGGTCTCCACATTCTTGCACTGGATGGTAAGGTGTTGACTGGCAGAACGACTGGTCACTTGGAGCATTTTCAGTTGCACTTTATTTATTGCGTATGTAAACTGAAAAAATATATATATAAAAAATAAGTAAATTACTGCATCACTAACAACAACAAAAGCACTTTACCTGACCATAAAGTTTGGAAAGAGACCAATATGACTCAGATTCAACCTTGACACTTTGTAGCCCTTTTACCTATATAACACACAAAAACAAAAAAATAATGCATTCTTATTCGTCTTTCTATTAGCCTGTCCGTTCGTCTGTCTGTCAGTCTGTCCGTTCGTCTGTCAGTCAGTCTGATGTCAGTCTGTCTGTCTGTCAGTATGTCTGTCTTTATCTATCTATACATCTAGTGCTGCCATTAATACCTGTCTTTGCACAGGAATACAAGTAGAACAAGACCCATCGTCAAAGTTGCAATCCAATTCCAAAGCGTCTGAAGGATATCCACCATTTGGATCTATCCAGTAAGTTCCTAAAAGAAATAAAATAGGTTTTGATCGACTGTATGGTAACCACTGAAGAACGTAATGGGGTACCTGAGACTTTGTTTGGGTACTGCTCCTTCAAGTCACAGCAAGACCTGGCTGGAAACTTCACAGAGCCATCAGGTTTCTTCAAAAGGTCCACAGTTCTTGTCATGTTTTCCAATTCTGTCACCATTGCAAGCATCTGCACATCAATGAAGAAGATAGTAGATGGCGAAATAAATAATAATAATAATAATAATAATAATAATAAACCAACAATAAATCAATGGCCTGGGCTTGCCCCTTTTTATATAACTGGGTTACAAAACATTTCCAACGAAATTTTCAATCCCAAGTTATTTTATTAATAATTGCATTTCACTAACGACTCTCAGTCTCACTTTGGGAACAAACAGGTACAAGGGGACAGAGTCCAACTCCAGCTATTGTTCTCACACACTTCAATTATCTGCTATGCCTGTATTTCTCAACCTCACTTATCAGCCGGTTCCAGCAAAAGCTCAATTACTTCAAAATAATGCAAAATTAGACAATATGGACTGTACCACTGTATTTTACATAAAAACTACGATGTGAAAATATCTGTTTAGCATGAAAGATGTTACAACTATAATTAAAAACAGCAAAATCTATGTGAATCTAAGTCCTCCAACCTTCAATCACTTATTTTTCTGACTCTTATTAGATAGCCCAGCTATATTATCACATGTTCTATATTATCACATGTTCTATATTATCACATGTTCTATATTATCACATGTTCTATATTATCACATGTTCTATATTATCACATGTTCTATATTATCACATGTTCTATATTATCACATGTTCTATATTATCACATGTTCTATATTATCACATGTTCTATAGTATCACATGTTCTATAGATTTAGCTGTGCCTTCTGAATGGAACTGTACAGATTAAAAGAAACCTCCATTCACAAAAAGACCAAAATGGCCTCCCTAGTATACAGTAGTAGTCCGTTTACTTTACCATAAATTGGTGCAGTTAATAATTGCAAGTCGCCAATAATTGAGGACTTGCGTTACTTTTTATGATAAAAAAAAAGCAAGACAGCTTTCTTATTAAAGTAGCCACTTCCACTACACACACATTTGCTCAAGCACCCCACCTCAAAATCATTCCTAAAATCTTAAAGTCACTGTAACTTACCGAGTTAACAAACTTGTCTTCTCCTGAAATGTAGAAAGTATACTTCCCAGAGGCTTGAACTGCTGGAGGACCAGGGTCTCCCTAGTAACAACAGTAACCACAACAGAAATGTCCGATTCGAATTGCTGACTTTGTTGGAACTATATTCAATGTTTTAAATATTGTGTTTCACTTACTCTTAGTCCAGGAGATCCTGGTCTTCCTGAATCTCCCTAAAATGATAACAATTAACTAAAAAAAAAGCCCTTGACTAAATCAGCCTCCTTCATACTACTTAAATCTTCATCATTTGTAACTAATTTCCATTTATTTAAACTCACGTTTACTCCCCTGTATCCACGCTCTCCAGGGGGACCCTACAAAAGCGGGAGAGAGAGAGAGATTATTAAAAAATTATACATCAAAAGTTTCAAGAATAGTAAGACTGACCAAGGGACCTGGAGCTCCATCTGTTCCATGAATGCCAGGTCTTCCATTGTCTCCCTGAACAACAATTATTCAAATTTAGAGCATTATAAAAAATAAGTATGTATATACTTCAACTTGATGAAACACAGTAACTCACGGTTGGTCCTCTGGGTCCAGACACTCCGGGTGTACCAATATCTCCATCTGTTCCCTACAGTAATATAATATAAAATGCTATCACAGAAACGGCTAAAATCACTGTCATGACTTACTAGCTATTTACATAGCAACACTAACTATTGTGCTACATTCATTTCACTTATTTTTACCCACAGTCACTAATAGGTGCTTCCAAATCCAAGACATTTCATAGAGAGATTCAGTGATAATCTATGATGGGTGACGGATCATTTTTTACTATGGCACAGCTAGCTCAATTTCAGCTAAATACTTAGTCATTATCTTAGATTCTTATGTTGTTGCTCTGCCCACACAATTTTTCTCATCCAATTAATTGAATTACATTAACAAGTAAATGAGCTGGATTTCAAACCTCAATAGAAAAGGACTTACTTAACATAATTGTCTGATTTATAAGTCTATATATCGTATACATAAGGCATCATTGAGCAAACCACCCAGCCAGCAAGCCAGACAGGCAGGCAGGCAGACAGACAGACAGACTAACAAACAGGCAGGCAGACTGACCACTAGTCCTGGTGGTCCAATGTCTCCTGGTCTTCCCACTACACCTTCTCTTCCCTGCAAACAACCAAACAAACAGTATCAGCAAAGTCTCTTGAATATAGCAGTAACTTACTGGATCTCCAGTACTTCCTGGGCTACCAGGTCTTCCACTAGTCCCTTTAGATCCCTAGAAGAAGAATAAAGGGAATAAGCTAACACAACACCATTTACAAGTACTAGTAAGTACCACGCCATGGCGCTTAAATTTATTCTTCTGTTTCATCTACAATTGTATTCTTCCAGGAAAAAAAAAAAGAAAAAGAAATTTCTAATATGTGCCAAGGAATTAGTATTTCTACTTCACCTATAATTCCTCCTGCCGGGAAACTCTTCTGTAACAAGTTCCGAATGAAATTTTGTAAAAATAAATTTTACCCTTTCACCGTTATGTACTAAGCAATATTATTGTTTGCTGTACTTTGACTTTGCAGGAAAAATTATCTATAGCTACTGACAGGAGGGAGAGGCTGGACATACTGGCGAAACACCATGGAAACAGCATGATGCAGCTGACACCTGGAACGAATCATGTATGTAGCTAGTGTATAAAATGTGGTTTAAGTCCATATATGGATGCTCATTATATTAACTGACCTTAATGTAGCAAAGGAGAAGGCACTTTTCTGGCACTTCCTCTGAAGTTCCAGCCTCAGTGGAGAGTGAATAGAACTTTTAATTGTGATAGCAAGTATACAAATTAATTTTAGCTTTATGACAGCAGTATAGCGCCTTCATAGGATCAACCTGTGCGTGTTGGAATTCTTGCTCTTCTTCTCTGGCTTTCCCTGTTCCTCTCTAATTATTCCATTTCTTCCCTCCATTTTTTTCCCTCCTCATCCTTTCTAGCTACTTCCCTGTTTTTCTTTCTTTCCAAACCCAGACACCTTCAGCTGTCCTGGTCCCTTTTCTCTTTCTCTCTCTATTTATGTTTGCTCTCCTGTTTCTCTGCCTCTCTCGTCTTCTTTCCATTTATTATTGTTGTACCTGGTCTGGTAGCTGACGAATTTTCCTAGCCAGTAGTCTAGCGTAGCCAGACCCTTTCCTTCTTTATAATTGTGCTCTTGGTTCAGGTTTGGTTGCTAACCAGTTCACCTCACGCTCTTGGTTTACCCGGTAATTCAGTGCTAGTTTACGAGTATTGCACATCTGAGCGGTCGAGCTCATTAGCTCATGAATTATTCATGAATACATACGTCGTCGGTCACGGGTACTATATCGATATTAAAGTCCAAATGAGAAAGACCACCCACCATTCACTCCACACGAATCAACTCACTCTGTTTCCTGGAACACCCGTCAAGCCAGTACTACCAGTAGCTCCTGAAGGACCCTAAAATAAGCAATGGTTCTATATCTAAAAGTGAGTTGGTACTAGTGAAGCTTCCTTACCGATTGTCCCAATGATCCGGGAAGACCAAGTGACCCAGTTCTTCCTCGAACACCTTTAGGTCCAGCATCACCTAGAGGTCCAGAATTACCTGGGTCTCCAATATTACCCTTTAGAAACAAAAATTGGTCTCTAATATATCTATATCTATCTATCTATATATATATTATAGTATATTAGCAAGCAAGTTCCCTGTCACTGTAGCACTTGATGAATAAAGTTTTTCTAATTAAGAATTGAGTAGCATACAGACATTTCATCCATTACCTTCTACCACTTGGTTTAGGTATCTACATCAGTCCACTTTTTATTTTCTCACTTACTTTTCTTGACCCATACTTTGTATATACACCACCATTGTCTACCAACCCAGTTCAGCTTTATTCACACACCACTGTTGTCATTATTACTAAAAAAAAGTTTTTACCGACCCGTTTTGACAACACTATACCAAATCAGCTCAGCTCATGAATTACTCATGAACACACACCGTTGTCGGCATCATGGTTGGTTGTCGTCATGGTCAGTCGACATCATTATAGACAAACAAGAATATTATTGGCGAGTAAGCGAGACACTATACAGTGGTAGCAAATTGAGAATCGGGAATGTTTGTTTATATATATGTGTGGACGTACATATGTCATTTGTACTTTGACCCTCGCTTATTTTTGTGTTAGCTCGGTGTTCAACCTTGTCCCAAACTTCACTAAACAGAATCCTCTGGTTTATCGATCATTACCAGTATCATCCTAGAAATTGAATTGTTTACCGCTTTGAATTATTTTCTGGGTGCAGTTAAAACTCAAAAACTTGCCGGAGTGCCATTTTTATTCGAGTTAGTGGTGGTAATAAGTTGATATGCTATTTGCCACAGTTATATGCAATAGTATTACTTGAAAATTCATTGTCCACTAGAGTAACTACGAAGGTAAGTCTTGTGTAGGTATGTCCAGTTGTGTCAAAGTATTGTGCGCCACAACTACTAAAGAATCATATAATAAAAAAACGTTTAAATAATGTGACTTGTTGTTGTTGTTGTTGTTTTTTGTTGTTTTTTTCAATCCAAACAGTTTGCAGGGAGTGATTACTATAGCATTGAATCCCCTATACCGTTTATACGGGAAAAAAACAAAAACAACTTTAGACTTTTTTTTTTTAGTAGCTCGAGTGTTACAAGTTAAAATCAATCATTTTAACAACAGTGTAGCTTTAGGCTCACTCGCCATTTGTGCTCAAGCACACCACTAGTTATATTGATACATAAAGCATTGATTTCATTAAAACATGATTATAATACCTCACTAACACAAAATGCCATTGGTCATTAGAAATTCAAAATAGCTATCCAGATGTAAACCATTTTAAGCTCTTCATCATATGCATTCTTGAAATCTTATTGTTGGCACATTACAGGAGAGAAATTAATCCTGTGTGTTTGTGTGTGTGGTGTATGGTTTTGTCCTTGGCTGAGGTTCTGAGTTCAAATCTCAGGCCATTTCCATCTAGTTTTCCATCTGCCTCCCACCAGTCCACCCAGCTGCGATTCTAGGGTGCAAATTTAAGACCTTTTCTCATGCAACAGCAATGGTCCAGGTGGGACTTCTGGTGCCCACACCACTTGCTGTGAGGAAAGGTCTGTTCTCCTGCGAGTTCCTAGCCTGGCTCCAGGAGCTTTGCTTGCACGGCTCATAGTGCCTGCTTAGTGCACAGGCATCCTGGCTCTGCCAGGTGCGCATGACTGCCTAGCGGCAGTAAGAAAATTTGCATTTGCGTTTGCATGTTGAACAGACGAGGGTAACACACTGAAGAACGTGATGAGGTTTATTTTGCTGACCATTCAACTAAATGTACCATTTCATTGATCTTCACAGGGACATTTTCTCACAACTTGGTAAGTTTCATTGTCACAGGTTCGATATTCCACAATTTTACTTACAGTATATTAACCAACTTACAATTTCTCCTCGTAGACCTTGGAGACCACTTGGACCAGGATTGCCAGCAAAACCCTAACCACATCAATCTTATTCATCCGTGTGTGTCTTTATTAGCATCCAACTCACCTGCTCTCCGGTGGGGCCTTTCACACCTTTAATGCCAGGGGCTCCAATCAGTCCCTAATGCAATCATACAAAGACGCAGCCTCCATGAATTTTTTTTGTAAAAGGTTATTTAGTTAATTCACACGCTGTAGATAGAAATGCCTACCTGTCTCCCTTGATCTCCGTCTTCTCCCGATGAACCATCTCTGCCTGCAAATCCTTTAGATCCTTCTCTTCCTACCAAGCCTGAAGCACCAGAAGGGCCAGTTGAACCCTTAAAATTATAGATACAAGAAAAACAGAACAAAAAGAAAACACTTTTAAAAATGTTTTGCCAGTAACAAACACAACAAAAAAAACTATCAAAGTACTGTCGATATTTTAAAGTGTAATGCAAAATTAAGTTAATAAATTGAGAATTACAAATTAAATGAATTGTAAAATTATAATGTTAGGATAATAATACTTACAGTAATTCCAGGAGGACCTCTGGGACCAGTTTGACCTACTGGTCCTCTCACGCCCTAAGGGAAGGGTACAAAATCAATATAGTAACAGTTATAATCTTTAATGTAGTTAGTAGTTGCCAACAGCCTTCATCCCACAGCCCCACAGCTGTACCTGTTCACACCCCTACAGCTGTACCTGTTCACAGCCCTACAGCTGTACCTGTTCACAGCCCTACAGCTGTACCTGCCCACAGCCCTACAGCTGTACCTGCTGGCCAGTTGGTCCAACGCTTCCATGAACACCCTGAGAGCCACTGGTTCCCTTAAACCCAAGGTCGCCATGGGTACCTGTCTCTCCTTCATCTCCAACATCACCCTAAGATGGAACAAGAGTTTGCAGCTAGTGGCCATGAATCAAAGATAAAGGCACAGTTATTATTACCTGTTGACCATCTGGTCCAGAGTGACCAGGATCACCACGGCGACCAGCAGGACCCTACACACAATATTCAGCCATTTTGTTTCAACTTGATATTAAAGAATGCTCCATATTTAATTTAATATGTTTTGACTCACTGCTGATCCTGAGGAGCCTCTATCACCTGGCAACCCATCCCTTCCTACAACACCCTACCAGCAGAATTAATAAAAATACATATTAGAAACAGAAATAATACGAATATAATTATTAAATTACTCGAATTCCTCTTTCACCAGGAACACCTCTGTCTCCTTTCACACCTGTAGCACCCTAAAATAAATTAAATAAATTCATGTGTTCAACAATAAAAAAAATGCAAAATTCTCTTGAAATCCAAAACGTACTTGTATTCCTTGCTGACCATCCTTTCCTGCTGGTCCAGAACTTCCTTCATCACCAAGGTTTCCTTTCTCTCCCTTTGTCCCATCGCTACCTATTGATCCACGCAGACCCTGCATGATGAACAACATAAACAAGTAAATTAAAATAGCAGAGAAAAAGTGGCATTATTAGAAACCGCTAAGAGCTTATCACTTGAAATAAGTTTGTTCAACTTGCCTTTCTTTGCCTAATTACAAAGACAGCTCGTTAACTATTTCACATGTTGCTTAGTAACCTTTCTAATTAAATGTAACATAAAGCCATTACACATGTATACGTATTATATTGTATATATTATATATTTAGCTCAATCACAATGTTTTTGCCATTGGAATACTTTATCTCTAAGGTAAAAGTTGATAGTGCCATGCTAATGTAGACCAACTTACAGCATCTCCGTTCCTGCCTCTAGGACCTTGGTCCCCTGGTGGACCTGGTGGACCCTAAAAACAACAAACAAACAAACAAACAGACAGAAATATCATGTTTAAATGAATATAAAAACAATGCTTGTCAATACTAACAATTTAAATGTTTAAATCAAAATTTCACAAAATTAAAAGTGCATACTTTGCTTGCTGTGATGGTATCCCTTACCGTGTTTCCTCGGTTACCAGATGATCCAGGGCTACCAAGGACACCGGGCAACCCTGGCCTGCCAGATGGACCTCGGCTTCCTTTCTGTCCCAGAACTCCACCAGCACCCTGCATGTGACAAGTGAAGTAATTATTCAACACACGCTCAGTAGCCCGAAAACAGCGACAGCTTACCCTGGGGCCATCACTGCCTCTGATTCCATTTTCTCCTTTGGCTCCTTTCTCTCCCTATTGTAAATGGAGGGAAAATTGAAACAGTGTAATTTTAAATTATTGCAAAAGAAAATGTCCAATCAGTGATGATTAGAGTACAGAATCTGCAGTTCAGTAAACAGTTAATCAAAGAAAACTGTCGCCTCTGCTAAAGGGATGCACTATTTCCCGTAAGCACAATACAAAAAAATCTTGTTTGCAGAAATATTCTCTATTTCCTATAGCTAATGAAACACATCTTGACTTGATGATTCGACTTATTGCTGAAGTCCTCCTCAGGTCAATTGGGGAGGACTATGGCAAGAAGCAGAAGTGTAAGGTAAGTTTTTCAAAGTTTTATCACCTGTCCAAATCAGAAAATACTTCCAATATTATTATATGACTGACTCAATTATTAATTGTCATACTCTCTAATTCTATTTCAGGTTTTCAAAACTTAAATGCATGCTTCGTTTCAGTTGTCTTATGCTATATCCTGAAATAAATGGTTCCAGCTAAACTGCACTTCATTTTTTGTGCTCAGTGTGCCCCCCCCCCCCCCCACCAATACAACCTATAATTCAATTATTTTTTATCATCTTATTTATTATCATCTACTAATGGTAACATTTTTAGCTACTAGTATCTCTGCAATATTGACTACTACCAACTGCTTGCAATATACACCGAGACCAACAGCAATTCAGTTTCTCTTGTGACTTAATTTCTTATTAACTTACAAGTGCTACTTCAACAGGTACTTTATCCACTCTCGGGGTTTCATAGAGGGGGGGGGGGGGGCCTGGGATATCCCCCCCCCCCAAAAGAAAATTTCCTCCCCCCCCAAAGATTTTGCTCATTCAATTATTTAATAGATTTGAATTTCATAATAGCAATACCATAAGAACAAAGACACGTTACATAAAGTCACTCTCAAAGTATGATTCTATGATTGCTTTGTTTGAATATATCTAATATTTCACTAAAGTTTATTTCGTTCAGTTCAGGACCTTCAATGGCAATTCTCATTAACCGTGCCAAGTTCTGTTCTGTCAGCCGGCTTCGTAATCTAGTTTTTATGAGTTTCATTTCACTAAAAGATCTCTTAGCTGTGGCTGTACCAACTGGAATCGAAAGCATAATGTCAATCAGTTTAAACGTCTCTGAAAAAATTCCCGTGTAAGCAGCTGAACGTTTCAGTTCTTCTAATACTTCTTGGAACTCTGGTGCTTTCTCCAGTGATTTTGACTTCATAATTTCATCTCTTTCTTGAAGCAATGCTCTCTTGAATATAGCCCACTCTGATATTAAATCGTCCTTGTTTAGCAGAGGTGTTGAGGAATAAGGAGGGAAAAGTTTATTAACTCTACAAAATTTGTTTGCTCTATGTTAATTGACCTGATTTTCATTGCAATTCTGCTTATTTTGACAATATCTTTGAAGAATAATTCTGGATTAGATGTGGGAGGTGGGGGGAAGGGGGAGAGAAGTTTTTCCTATGTCCCCTCATTAGATTAAACGCTGTTAAATATATTACATTTACTAGTTTCATTGAAGTACTTAAAAAATAAGGACTGTTTCATACAATCCCAAATTCCCCCCCCCCCCCCCCCCTAAACGCAAATCCTGTATAAAACCCTGACTCTACATATTTCATTTCACCTTATACAAATTCTCAAGGTACCTTTACCAATACTGAATCCCCTATGATCTTTTTCTAATCTAACCCAATGACAAAACTTCTTCTAATTGCACAATTACGGCTTAATGCTGCTGGACTTCTTTTATTTCTGGACGAAATCTAGGTTTCATGTCTTCTCTACCTCTTGATTATTCTGACTCACCCGTTGTCCTTGGTCTCCATCTATTCCATCAATGGCATTGAGACCTTGTGTGCCCTACAAGGTTCAAATCATCTTATCAACATATCTTGACCAAGAAGTCTATTAGACTTACCGGCAATCCTGAAGGGCCTACGGGTCCAACACTTCCTGACTCTCCAGCTGGTCCCTGTGGGTTTCTATGGTAATTACGTGCACAATAAATGAGCATAATGTACCACTTACTGGAGCGCCAGACGTGCCTTCTTGGCCAGGAGCTCCGATCTCACCACTCTTTCCCTGGCATCATCATATACAACAGAATAAAATAATAATAATAATAATAATAATAATAATAATAATAAAATAATAATAATAAATTGTTCTCTTATATCAACTTTTTAAAAAAAAATACATATTAATGATAGTAACGACGTTTCGACAGTCTTACTGCTGACCTCATCAGGTTACAAAATTAGTGAATTTGAATGAAAAAAAAAGAGAACAATTTATTATTAATTATGTGATGTCAACGGAGAACTCCCTAAAAAATAATAATAATATTATGATTATAATTGGAAATGTATCAAAATGATTAATTAGGTCATTATTTACACATTATTGAATCAAACTCATGAGCGCACAGAACATGGCAGTATTCTAGTCGTGTCGTGTGCACACATCTCTTCATTATCTACTTCAACAATTTTTTTCAGAATATCAAGTGTCCTTTAAGTTTGTTCAGTTATACTTACTACACGAGGTCTAATGTTAAGACTCCGACAGTGACAATTGACTGTAACAAGCAAGCACACATGACGATACTGTTCCTATTTCCTAACGTCATTTCTCTAACTTGTAAATATTTTATGACTAGTGAAACACAAAATATATGGAACTAATGTCTAAACCTAGTCACAGGAGAATTTTCAAATTAGAACAAACTAATAACTTACAGGCTCTCCTGGCAATCCTATGGTGCCAGATGGACCAGAAGTGCCCTGGAACAGATAAACGTAATCACCATCCACTGGATATGGTACCAGTATCACAGCCTTACCTGCGCTCCTGCAGTACCAGATGGACCTGGTTCTCCTGGAGTGCCAGGAGTCCCGTCTCTCCCTGGAATACCAGAATCGCCGTGGACTCCAGGGTCTCCCTGGAGAAATAAACGTAAGTAATATTAACAATGGCTTCCCTGGATTTTCAAACAAAAAAAAACACTCACATGTCGTCCAGGAGCTCCTTGTTCACCTCTGAGTCCTGAATCTCCAACCCCACCCTACAGACAAACACAAGTCTTGCTGAAGACAGCTGGATACTGTACATATATATTTAACTAAGAAATGGAAAGGAAAAAAAAAAAAAAAAAAAAAAAAAAAAAAGCAGTAAAACAATGGTTGTAGGATGATGTTTCGGTATGGGATGGATGAGATAGTACCCCAAAATTATGGAGGGTGCCTCCAGCCCCCGGAGCCCCCCTCCCTTCCTATGCTACTGAAAAATGCATATTCAAAATATATATTGAATTTGGGCCTACTAAAAAAACTTTTTTCTACATACCGCTGATCCAAGTGGTCCTGATCTTCCATTTCTCCCAGAATTACCATCGTCACCTCTAGCTCCCCTAGTACCCGAAAAGCCCCTTTGCCCTGGGGGTCCAGCAGTACCCTTGGTAGTAGAATAACTAGTCAATCAGTATAGCACTTATAAAGTTGGAAGACATGTTCTCACCGGTTGTCCTCGGGATCCTCTACTACCAGTTGTACCAATGGGACCTTGGTTACCCTAGCAATAAAAACAGTATACATATTTCTTCAAGCAGAATAGTGAAGTACTCAATCTCCCATACCAGAACTTTTAATAACAGAAAAGCGAACTTCATTGCTCTGAGTAAAATACCGATGCTCTTATTTGTTGTTATACTTTACATGAAGTCAAGCTTTTTAGTTCCTTCAAGCTAATTACTATATCATTATCACCATCACCATCATCATCATCATCATCATCATCATCATTACTTTAACGACTAGAACTTACTGGTGCACCATTTGGTCCAGAAAACCCAGTCTCTCCGGGGTCGCCCTAGAAACACAATAACAACACTAACACAGATAACTTAACCTGGAAAAGAAAGACTCACCGTTAACCCAGGGATTCCAGGAAGACCCACTGAACCTCTCTCACCAGACTCACCCTGACAATTAAAAATGGATCACATTGCGCTTACTGCATCAAAAAAGAGTTTTCTTAAACTTACTGGAACACCTGGTGCTCCACCAGTTCCTGCTCCACCAGGAGGACCCTGAAGTAACAAGAAATCAACAGCAAAAACTCAAACCCAGGTTCTATTCACATGTGTTGCTTGGATGAGACTCTCATGCTTGCAATAACTAGTACTTTCGTCCGAGTGGTAAAAACACACACACATGCTATTATTGAACAACCAGCTCTTCAGACTTATTCCGCCTAGACAAACTCTCCTACTCAAGACATGTCTTGATGGGCCACTTGGCAATGTCAATGGTAAGCTAAACCAGCTCTTTTTGTCTAGTGTATCTTTTTTCTTTTTTATGTTTTTTTTTATTAGTTTTATTAATTCTCATGAGTAGCAGTTCAGTGGGAAAAAGCTCAACCATTCCCTGAAGAGTGAAATAAGTGGCTTATACTAGATATCATCTTCATCAATGTCTCAATCTTCACATGTGTCTCACTCACCCTTATCCCAGTCCTTCCATTCCTTCCTGGCGCCCCAGTGCTTCCAGTGCCTCCAGATGGACCAGCAGTTCCAGTAAATCCAGCTGGACCCTGAGTGCCAATGTCTCCGGCAAGCCCAGAAGAGCCAGTAGGGCCGGTACCTCCAACTGGACCCACTTCACCTTTAGCACCATCCCTTCCGTCACTCCCAGCTGGACCAGGCCTTCCGTAAAGTCCCTGGAGTCCAGGATCTCCTTTCTCCCCAAATTCACCCGGACGTCCATTTTCTCCCTGCAGGCCACGCCTCCCTGGAGGTCCTCGACTGCCTTGTTCTCCGGATGGACCCTGAGGGCCTGGCGGCCCTTCAAATCCTATGCTCCCATCTTCTCCCTAAAATAACAAAAAACCACTAAATGTTAGTGGGTAAATGCTATAGATATCACCATATTATAATTATACGCAATAAATTTGACACTTCAGAACTTTCCATACAACTTCACACGCAGACAAAAAAAAAAAGCAGATTGAGCAAAATGAACATTTCAGTTGGTAACCATAACAAAATTGTAAATTTGTATAATTTTGCGTGTTCTCTACATTCTTGTCACTTCTTTGTTGACTCTAATTTTCAGTTTACGGATTTTGTCATGGTTGTCTATGGACTTCTTACAAGCAGCAATTAACTTTACCCTCTCTCTCTAATCTGAATAAGAATTGTCGCTAGTAGAGTGCCAACAGAGCTGATAGGGCGTACGTTTCAGAGGACCAAAATTACACCGAGCGTAGAATAACTTCACATGTGTTCTGCTGATATTTGAACATCACATTGCCTCAGGCATTTATTATTTTGCCGATACAAAATTGTATACATATACAATTACCTGCCCTTGCACATACAATCAGTTAATAATAAAATACCAATTGTCGTGCTGTTTTTCCTTCGTCCCCAGCAAGCTATCGTACGTGCTCCATTTTTGTTTCTACTCCGTGGATGACTTACAAAGCTTCCCGGTGGGCCGTCAAGTCCCACCCTGCCCTGAGGTCCTCGGTTTCCGGCAGCACCTCGAACACCTGGACGACCATCTACACCGTCTAATCCCTATCAACAGCCAAACCAACAGCACAAACAAACAATAATAACAACAGCAACTTCATCCTATCACTTCCCTCCCTTATACCAGCAAAATCAAAACAACCAAAATCATAACATCATAGTCATCATCATAGTCATCATCATTATAATCATCATCATAGTCATCATCATTATAATCATCGTCATCATAATCATCATCACGAATTAGCAACACTTACAGGGGCTCCTGAATCTCCAGGCTTGCCATCCCTCCCTGCAGGTCCCTAGCCATAAAGCGAATAAACTAAATATCAATAGTCACTTTAAAAAAAAAGGAAATCTTCACTTACATCCTCTCCTCTTGCACCAGGCTCTCCAATTTGGCCGATACTACCTTGAGGACCCTAACAGAGAGAATAATATCACTAAACTTACAGAAACGGTTTCTAAAATAAGAACACTTACCACTCCGCCATCTGGACCTCGAGTTCCTACATTACCAGATTCACCCTGTACACAAAATATATTCTTAAAAACAGCCATGTTATCCCATTACAAATACTATACCGGTGGTCCAGGAGGGCCAAATGGTCCCGGTTCACCTCGAGGTCCTTGCTCACCCTATAAAAATAAAAAAACAGTGCAAGAGCAGCTTTAGCAAGTTGAGAGGGGAAAAAAGAAAAGCACACACACACACATGCACGCACACACATGCATGCACACATACTTACATCACGGCCAGGAGGGCCAGTATATCCTTGAGGACCAGTAGTACCTCTTTGGCCATCATTACCTTCCTGACCAAGCATTCCTGTGGGTCCTCGAGATCCCTAGAAAATATTATGCTTATTGCTAAAAAAATGCCTAAACCAGCCTCTCAAAACAAACAAAAACAACAAACAAAAACAACAAACAAAAACCATGTAGACAATATATGAAAATAAAATCACTGATATAATTCAGTATGATGAATGAATTCATTTGCACAAACTTACACCATCACCCAAGCGACCGGCTGGGCCCAAGTTTCCACCTTCACCTGGATCACCCTGACCAAGTAAATAAATATCTCAATACAACAGGAAGACAACACATTATAACTGACATACTCTAGCTCCTTCAGGTCCAGATATTCCTAAATCCCCTTCAGGACCCGGGTGCCCCTGATAGTTAAAATAAGAATGAAATTAGAAACCACTAATTAACTCCTACTAGCTAGTTTTTAGACTGTCAACTTTCAATAGCTTACCGAACGTCCATCAGCACCAGAGATACCAGAAGGTCCTGGACGTCCCAATGGACCCTAAAGCACAGGGGAATACTTAAAGTCAGAGTAGGGGATTAAATTTAACAATTTCATACACCTATATGAAATACTAAACGGTTTATATCTTTGGAAAAAAAATAGTCACTAGAAAAGCTTATACTTACAGGAGGACCTTTTTTACCCTCTGGTCCAGGGTTTCCAGGGTAACCTTGTTGACCCTACAACACCAATAAAAGACTAGTTCTCAATCACTTCTTTAATACACTAATTCTGCCCTTACATAAACTCCAATAGGTCCAGTGGGTCCCATAGGCCCTTGAACCCCTGGCTGGCCCACTGGCAGTGGTACTGGCCCTGGCAGTAGGTTTACAGGTCCCTTTCCTCCTCCATTCTGTGTTGAATCATCCCTCAAAGACGCCTTAAAAAATACCAGATATGTAAACATACAATAAAAAAACAAGATAGAAAAATGATACAAGTCCAATTATAATATTATTACAAAGGAGTTTAATAAGAGGAAATTAGTTAGAGTGACACACTAAAAGAAAAATACACGAGCAATTCTGATTCTCCTGCCTGATTAGATTTGTGTCACTACTTCCAGCACTATAGCTTCAGGCATTGTTTCAAGCTATTGCAATTTCTGTAGTCACCTAAACTTGCATCAAGTGATTAAATTTGCAGTGAGATTTAAACAAAATTGCTATCACTCCACTATATTATTATATATATTATATATAATAAAATAAAACTGGCCAGCAAATTTGAACTTTTTAGACGAGGGAATTGACCACTCAGCTTACAGCAGAATAAAGAACAGGTCCAGGTGGTCCCTGTACTCCCGGTGGACCAGTTTGACCAAATACTCCCTCCACTCCAACTTGACCGGGCACTCCTCTCTGCCCTGGATGACCTGGCCTGCCCGGATCACCCTATAATTAACACACATAATTTAAAGATAAGACATTAGATTATTGATTTAAGGTCAGCCTTGTATTATATTAACGAGGCGGCTGAATTTACTAAATTAAGACTTTGAAATAAGAGTTGACATTCATTATTTGGCACAAAGTTGAGATAATCACTTACCACAAGACCTTCTCTTCCTCGTGCACCAGGGGGACCTCTCTATACAGAAGAATTACATTAATAATAAAGACCCTGAATGTAAGAGTAGTGAACTTACCCTTCCACTAAAGGTGGCCCCTAAGTTACCTTTCTCTCCTGGATCTCCTCGTATAAAGAGCGCCTGGAAATTAAATATAAAATTTTCACATTTGCATCTTGAACATTAAACACTCCTCAGCAAGTTCAATATGATGGCAATTTAGTCATGCAAACAACAACAAATGTTATAGAACTTTGAGGACCGGGAATGGGTGTGGTTTGGACTAATACCGTATTGTTCGCTAATCCGGCCTGCTTCTGCGGTTTAACAACGGGTTTCAAATCTCCATCTTCGGTAGAACTTGGTTCACTCTCTTGAAGAACCCCACATTGGTCTATGTTGAACAAGGAGTACTTCCTTGATGATTTGGTACTTCCTGGCTCTTCGCACATCTGCTCAGCGGCAGTCCGGTTGTAGGTGTGGCCAGGGCTCGGATCTGGTATCATCAACATTTGGGACATGATGATCTGCACAGAGGAACAAGTCAAAGAGATAATTCACATTATATCTAATAAATACTCTGTACCTTAACAAATTCTGTGCATGTAAATACTGTGATCGTAAACACTAACAAAATTAACATACTACTCCTGAGGAAAGTTCTAGTTCTTAGTTAAACTACCAACTGCTTTGTCAACTGCAAGGAACAAAAATTACAACCCTCAAAAAAATAATGTATAACACTCACTATGCAATACAATAAATAATGTATAACACTCACTATGCAATACAATAAATAATGTATAACACTCACTATGCAATACAATGAATAATGTATAACACTCACTATGCAATACAATAAATAATGTATAACACTCACTATGCAATACAATAAATAATGTATAACACTCACTATGCAATACAATAAATAATGTATAACACTCACTATGCAATACAATAAATAATGTATAACACTCACTATGCAATACAATAAATAATGTATAGCACTCACTATGCAATACAATAAATAATGTATAACACTCACTATGCAATACAATAAATAATGTATAACACTCACTATGCAATACAATAAATAATGTATAACACTCACTATGCAATACAATAAATAATGTATAACACTCACTATGCAATACAATAGCATTCTCTACTCACAAAAGAAAATAAAGTATAAATGCTAGGAAATTGCAACTTCTTTATTAATGTTTTTTTTTTGTTTTTTTTGTTTTTTTGTTTTGTTTTGTTTTTTGTTTTGTTTTTTGTTTTACTTCTTGATCTGTTCTCTGTCTGGTTCTAAAAACCTTTGATAAACCTTTAAAAATACCACTAACACAATCTTCAGTTAAACTCGTAAAAGAGTTGGTATACAACAATATTAGTTGAATTACAAAAAAATATTCGAGGGAATTACTTTTAAGCTGTAACTATGTAGGTATTTTACCACCAAACACAGACCTTGCCTTCAATGGCCGGTTTGCATATACTGTCCCTATCCAACTTATTGTCTCCTGGAGTCAGAAGTCCGAGGATATCTTCATGCTGGCATGGGATGTCACAGGTGGCGCTCTGAGTCCTCGACATGGACTGGCAGTCTATTATCAGCTCGCTGCCCTCAGGGGAAAACGACAGGCCGATCTTATGCCACTTTTGCCTTTCCAGCCGGGTGTACGCCATTTCAACCCTCGTCAGAGAACAATCTTTGAGGTCGTCACCATAGAGAATAATGACCTTGGAGTCGCACATGCTCAAGGTGATAGAGAACTTGTCCTTAATCTCAAACAAAGTGATGGCAGTGTCGTTCTTGTCCACTCTTATTTTGAAGAGGAAAGAGAAGCGAGCTGGAAGGCTTGGGCTGCACTTACCAGCATCCATCAGGAAGTTGGGGTTAGGAGTAGTCTTGATAGCAAAGAGTAGGTGGTCGTCATCTTCTCCTTCAGGTGGCCTTTCAGTGTTATTAGTGAAGCTTTTGATGAATGAAAATGCCTCAGTAAAGTAATCCCTGGATCCTATAAAAGGGACATAAGATGTGAAGTGAAGTCAAATCTCATGTTAATTGATTAAAATATATTATATACAACATGTATATATTTATTTATATATTTATTTAATTATCTAATAGTAAGGCACGTAAATTGCCCATTCAAAAATGTATGGGAAAAATCGCTGTTCAATTGAAATCGCACGGGGAAAGTGAAATAGCACGTAACTAATTGAAATAGCACGGTAACTAAGTGGAAACTAAGTTAATACCGCAGTAGCTAAGTGAAATAGTACGGGTAAGTGCGCACGCATACAGCGTTAACCTTGGAAACGTACAGTTCAAGTAGTTTCTAGTTGGAGACAATGTCATTCTTTACCACAGAAGCTCTACCTATATTAGACTAGACAGAATGATTTTCAACAGATTAGGAGGAGCTGTACGCTGAAAACAAGTTCTAGCGGAAGCTAATCCTGAAACAAGGAGATAGTGAGTGAACGATACAGTATAGCTACAATTGCAAATGACTTTTTAAAAAGCTGGCCTACTATTAGTGAGTGATAGCACGGGTAACCTGTGCTGTTAGAGATCAATAGCACTTGTAAAGCAATTGAAATAGCGTTTACTCGTGCTATTAATCCCGAATAGCACGGGGCACGGTTGCCCGTGCTATTACTCATACAAACACTAAAGTAAATATCCTTTACTTGCATGCAATGACACTAGTTCATTCATTCTCAGCCGAAATAATCATAACAATAGCAAATTTTCTCGTTCTAACAGCTAATATATGTTAATTAATTAACATATATTGGCTACTGTTTTCTTTGTTTTGTTATGATTAGTGCTGATGTTGCTGTAGGCCTTGCTTAAAATATATATAGAAATACTTCATTGGTTCATCTGTTGCTATTTGACAAATTGTGTAGAAAATCAGGTCAAGTCAAATAATTATTCGCTGAGAAAGCTAAGAAATTATTGAAGCATGTGACTGTATGGCTTATTGAAGGCTACAGTGAACTAAAGATTACACTGAGTTCACAAATCAGCTTGAAGGTGTTATGTTGTAGAGGCTGTACTAAATTGTTTTTGTTTATGATGTGATGCCAGGGTTACACAGAAGGGAAGGGGGACTCGGGATTTCCCACCCCAAGCAAAAGTTTCTCTCACAAAGAACTGATAAAATTACAATATTAACCTAATAACCAAAGAAAGAGGCAATTGCAGTAACATTAAAGTATAATCCTGTGATATTCTTTTGTTTAAATTTGTCTGAAATTTATTTCTTCTCTTGAAAAAAAAAATCCACTGAAGACGGCAGAATTTTCAGTTTTTTTAAAAGACCTCATGGAGCCTTTGTAATATATCCAGTGACTTTAACCCTGTAATGTTTTTCAGTTAATAAAGAAATCCCGTTTAGATAAATGTTTGATTAGTGATTAGTTTGCTTGCAAACAAACAAAAAGTAATTCAGTTTACAATTGAAAATTTCCTCCCCCTGTTCCCTCCCCAATTCAATCCAGTATGAAGCCCTAAATGCACATGAATCTTTACCTCCTACGGCCAATGCTCAAGGCGTTGCCATCCCCTCACTGAACGGACACCATAGCTAATTGCAGGTGTGAAAGTAATAAATCACTATCACACTTGCTGGATGGCAGTATGCCTCAAAATCAAATGAAAAAAAAACAAACATACAATTATCTTGAATAATTGAATTATAGATTCTTGTAACCAACAATCCATAATTTTTCCATATAAGCTTTTATCTTCATTCTTGTCATGTAAGCAAAAAATACATGTGTTGCATTGTGCTACCACCATTTGTTTGACTTTGGTAGACCTAAGAACCACTAGCACTTGATTTTGTCAATTATCCAATGAACGTTTTTCTCACACTTAATTTTCCAATGAAATTTTTTTCTCACAGGATTAGTAATATTATTAGGCCATGCCAAATTTACGCTAGTATTTTTTCCGGGACTAATAGATGTGAATCAGCATTGTGGAATAATTAGAATGACATGGACTTCAAAAAGAATAATTAGTATACAAGTTACTTGTTACCTTGCTGGAAGTGTGGTGTCTCAACTTGTAATGAACCCAGCACATGATAATTTCGAGGGAAAAAATGAGGATTTAGATGTAGCAGCTTCTCTATTAATTAAGTTTCATAATGCTTTAGTCCATAGTAGTCAAAAGGCAACAGTTAATGATCTTAACCGCCTTTATTTTCCTTTCCTGAATCTCACATTCTCTATCAATTGAACTTGAGTAACTTTTGTGTGTCCATACGGTAAAGTGGAGATACATGTTTGGCTGCAGCTAGGGATGGCTGAATTCATTTTTTACACTATTGTTGACTGGCCAATGTTTGAGGTCATTTGCATGCCCTTTTCCACCACACAACTTGGGTTCTGTAGGGAAGAAATGTATTTCAGCTGCTGCTTAATTAACACTTCAGTAGTCCATAGAAGATATACTGAATCTTCCATAATGACTGAAGCTAGTGAGGACCGACTCAAACACTCATTGCATGACATCTCAACTTCTTATTACAATCATACTCTATATTCCACTTACAATAATTTGAGACTTTTACGGAATACTATATTATGATTCTTTTAGAAAAATACTTAGTTTTCTTTTGTTTGTCTGTTTTTTGTTTGTTGTTGCTGTTTTGTTTTTGTTTTTAATAAAAAAAATTCAAAAATGTTTTGTGCATAATCCGGCAGGCCCTAAACACTACTAGTGATAATATTTTATAGTTGTTTTTTATGGTCAGTACATAAATGTTAATGTATTACACCTTTTATTTTAATTGCTACTGCTATATTAATATATTAGTTGTTTTAAAAGAAACACCTTAATAGCGACATTTCTAGTGCATCAACAGTTGCTACATACCTAAGGGAGGTTGATTGCAGATATTCACTGTCTCATGATCAAAGGGGAAAACATCGTCATCGACATCTCCGTCCTCCTGATCAGGGGGCTTAACAAAAGGCAAATCTGTGGCATCCATACCAGATCCGCTCCCCATCAAATCAGAAAGCATTTGACCAAACGATAGGGAAGAAAAGCAAAGGAGCTGCACAACGAACAGGAGTCTCCATTGAATTAGAGCCATGCTTGCAGCTCTAGGCTGCATACAAACTCTGCGTCAATCCACTCCAATGCGTTTGCCCTCGGGGGCACCCTCCTACTAGCAAAAAAGCTGCAAAAAGGGCCTTTGAGGAAGATCGCAGATGCGAATCTTTGCCGGGGAGGTCAAAGGTTCGTAAGAGCTGCGAACGCATGCGGATAGCGCCTATTTACAATGGTCATTGTAGAACTAGATACGGACCTGCCCATTCAGTGCCTGGATCAAAACAAAAGGCTGGCCTAAATGCAGTACTCTGAACCGTTCCAATTATTGTAAATTTTGAATTGTTGGCCTCGGTTCCGTACGTCCTACGGAGAAAGTGGTTAAATAAAACCACTATACACAGCCTCAGTTAATTTACAGTAAAGGACAGCCTTTTGAAGAATTGAACAGAAAAAGGTAAAATATCACCATTATACAAAAGGTTATAGTTATTGAATAAAAAAATGGATAAAAATTTTGCAAGAACTGAAAAATGTTCAAGCTTTAAAAATAAACTTATAATAATACACTATGAAAACAGTAGTGATAATAGAAAGTATTGCTGTTATATGTGGGTGTCAATTCAAGCAATATATTTAGAAGATGAAATGTTTTAATAAAAGCAGGCTGGACCCATTTCGAAGCCAAACTCCTGACTGTGCCCACCAATGTCAGTTGATGCAAAGTCTTTGAGAGGAAGCTGCTCTACTTTCATGGTGCTGACTTCAAGGACACTGGAAGATGGGGTGGCAGGACGTGACTACAATAAGTGTAACAGCAACACCAATTAATAGCCAGTTTTAAGTTAGCCTAAAATGTAAGATCTAGTGCTGAAGCAGTGTTTAGGTTAGCAATACTAGGTATTAGCTATAGCTATAATGGGAAGAATGATGAGAAAACAAAAGACTAGAGGGGAAGAAGAAGAGAGAGAAAGAGAATATTTTTACTTTACCTGACAGCCATCATAGAGGAGCTTGCTTGCAGCAATCTCCTTGTTGTCATTGGTCTTGAAGACTACAGATGCTGCAGAGTTTCGGCAGTGGTATGTGAAAGTCTGAGTTCCAAATCTGGATCCAGTGCGAAGGTATTCCAACTGAGACCTCACAGAAGAGTAAGAGAGCTATTTGAGAGTGAAAATAATTGTCAGTGAAGAGCAGATCCCAAATCGAAGGCTATAAGTTTATCTGCAACTTACTTTGAAGCCACCAGATAGGGCACTGAACCAGATAGAGTCACCAGACCAGCTCCTTCGGGCTGCTTCTTTCCTTTCTGGAAGAACACAGGTCTTTGCTACTTCTCCAGTGAAGTTGCAGTAGACCTGTATAGCATCGCTGTTGCAGCCACCATTGGGGTCAATCCAGTAATGACCTAAATAATAGAGAGAGCAGACATTTTAAAAGTTGTGCTGAGGACTGCATTGTTGCATACTCTTACCGCTTTCAGCACTTTCTTTCTCCAAAAGTATATCTTGGCAGCTCCTTGCTGGTGATTCTTGAGTTCCAAGGGGCTTTTTCAGAGTTCTCATCTTCTTGTGGAGAGAGAGGATTTCATCGATAGCTCCAATTTCAACTGATTGTCCTTCGCCACGGTAGAAAGCACTACCCTAAGCATCAAAATATTTTCAAATAAAAAAAGTTGCAAAGACACAAAATGGTTCAACTTACAGGTGGTCCTTTAGGTCCCTGTATGGCAATAGCACAAAGAGAAGTAAATGAATGGTGAAAAAAATAAGAAACAACAAACACAAAGAAAACTCACAGGTTGTCCTGCAGGTCCCTGCAAACCTGAATTTCCTTGTTCTCCAAGAGGTCCCTTTGGTCCTTTAGCTCCTGGTCCTCCTCTAGGTCCTGGAATACCTTGTTCACCTGCATGTCCAGTGGGACCTCTTTCCCCATCAGGTCCAACTGGACCCTCTGGCCCACCAACTCCTCCCATTCCAGGGGGTCCTGCATGGCCAGCTGAACCATTATCACCCTTCATTCCAGGGCCACCCTAGAAAACACAAAAAAGAAATGTTTGTTGAATTGGAAGTTATAGGATGGAATGAGAGAGGCAGACCTTTTCTCCCTTGGCCCCCTTATCACCCTTCTGGCCCTGGGGTCCTTGCTTGCCCATGAGGCCATCCTGTCCCTTCGGTCCTCGGTCTCCATTAGGACCCTTGTATCCCTTTTCCCCGGTCTCTCCTGCATCACCACGTAATCCATCAGGTCCAACATTTCCTTTGGGTCCTTCTTCTCCCTTGGGGCCTTTTGGTCCAGCCGGACCAGGAGCACCTTGCAGTCCATCTGCACCCTTTGGTCCTGGTCCACCTGGTTGACCCGCAAAACCATGGAAACCTTCAAAGCCAGCATCTCCAGGTTGTCCATGCGCTCCTTTTGGTCCCTGTAATTATGTCCATTTAAAAACAACTGCATTAAAAATCATTATTTATTTCTTACCTGGGGTCCTTTGGCACCTGGACGTCCATTTGGCCCATCATCACCATTCTTCCCCTATAATAATTAAAGTTAATGAAAAGTAAGGAAGGAAATGAATTAATAAAAGGTGCAGGAAACAAGCAAAAGAAAATAAGACACATGTTCATTTATCCTAGCTCACTTTCTGTCCAGGTGATCCTCGGGCTCCCTTGTGTCCATTCTCTCCTGGTTTTCCCTTAACAAAACAACAGCAACAAATGAATAGCAATCTCAAGACAAGAAGACATTTTGCATTAAAGATTAAATTTCAACTTACAGGGTTTCCAGGCTCTCCTGGGGTGCCAGTGGGTCCAGGTGTAGTACTGGGTAGTCCCTAAGAAAACAAATTAGATTGTTTAAACAAATCAGATGGGTTTTTTTCCCCCTCATATTTTCCCTGTTAAGAATCATGCTAAGCAGATAATGAATGTACTTACTGGTAATCCTCTAGCTCCATTCTCGCCAGGAGGTCCTGGGTTTCCGTTTTTGCCCTATAAAAGAACACACAAAATGATACACAACTGATTCAAAGATAGAATAAATTTGACATACAGGTTGTCCTGGTTCTCCAACTGGTCCTTTCGCTCCATCCAGACCAGCTGGTCCCGCATCTCCCTGAAGACCAGGCCGACCAGTTGGACCAGCCTCTCCGTCATCGCCAGCAACACCGTCAGGTCCCGTCATTCCAATCAGACCAGCTGCTCCAGGTGAACCCTGAATTATTTTAGTTATAATAATACAAGCTAAAAATAGTGAAGTTCATGCATTATTACAGGTGGTCCAGGTGGTCCAGGTGGTCCTTTGTGTCCGATATCTCCAGGTTCTCCGGTAGGAGCTGTAAGTCCTGGGTTTCCATCATTTCCTGGTGGCCCTTGGTCGCCCTATTAGCACATCACCAATCAAGACATTAATTTTTATTTTCAAAAGTAAATAGTTAATGGCCAAATGTTAAGTTGCATGTGTCATACAGTTCTCACTCACAGGCTCTCCAGGTGGTCCTTCATCACCATCATCTCCTTTAGCACCTGGATTTCCTTGTGATCCAAGAGGTCCTGTAGGCCCAACTGGTCCTGGTGGTCCAGCAGTTCCAGCTGCTCCTGGTGGTCCCTGTCTTCCAGCAGGTCCAGGAGGACCATCAGGACCCTTAAATCCATCAATACCTGGGTTGCCATCAGCACCAGGCTCACCTGGAGCTCCAGTAGCACCCTCTGCTCCACGGTCTCCTTGTTGTCCTGGGGCTCCTGGAACACCCTTGAAGATAATACAAAAATAAATAACTCTGCCACCATGATTCATACTTGCTTTGTGATGTTTATTTAGCTATAATGAATATATATTCAAGTATATAAATAATAGTTGAACTTACTGGTTTTCCAGAAGCTCCTTGATCTCCAGCGTGTCCATCTGTTCCAGGTGGACCCTTTGATTAAAATAAATACATTAATGGCACATAAATAAATAAAATGGTCTTTATTACCTTAGGTCCTTCAGGTCCAGGATGGCCAGGTGGTCCTGCTGGACCAGTTGCTCCCTAAATTAGTTCAAGTCATAATTTGAATTTACACTCATTGCTTGGTCAAAACTGGCTTACTGGCAGTCCATTATCACCAACTTCACCAGGTGGTCCCTTGGGTCCTACATTACCCTGTTTACCAGGTGAACCTTGCTCGCCCTGAGCGCCTGGATAGCCCTTGTCTCCAACTTCTCCAGGGATGCCCTTGTCTCCGGGAGGACCCTGTCAAAATAATGCATACCAACATCAACATTCATATACATCATAGCAGTCACACAGTTGTAATACAAATTTTCTTTTTTTGTTATTGTTGTTGTTGTTCTGATACTAATTATTCATTTTATGATTTACAAAACAGCAACTAATAAATTAATTGATTGCTCTCAATCCCAACATTTCAGCAAGAACCTTCATGGTAATGCTAGTGAGTGAAAAAGATGTAACTGAAATTCCTGGATTATAGATATTAGTTTATTATTTGCCATGTTGTATATATTGATGATAGTATTCTTACAGCAGGTCCTGGAGGGCCATCAGCTCCAACCATTCCAAGAGGTCCAGCTGGTCCCTGGTCTCCTCCCACTCCTTGTACGCCGGGTTCTCCTTTGTCCCCAGGGGCTCCTTTGTCTCCATCTGGACCTTGACCGCCTGGGTGACCTCTTTCACCTGGACCTCCTGCAGGACCAGGATGTCCTGGGAGTCCATCGTTACCATTCTCTCCTGGGTCACCCTATATAAGAATCATATATGACTGTATAATTACCCTAGTATTGTTAACAAAAGGGCTACTTACCCGACTACCTGGTGCTCCTGGTGGGCCAGAACCTCCTGGTGGGCCAGGATGTCCAACATCTCCTGCTGCTCCTTGATCTCCTTCTTTTCCTGGGCTTCCCTTTATTTGATAGTAAGAATAAAAATATTACTTAAACCATATTACAAGTTCCCCCTATCCAAGTTATTGTCAGCTAAGGAAGTAATATGTCCTATAGTATTATTTCTCAGCATTTACAGCCAAAATTGGATAAGTAAACTTTTATAAGACACTTACATAATACATATCAGGCATTCAAATTATATATTATTTTACTCACTGGTCCTCCGTCAAATCCAGGCCTGCCTTTCCTGCCTTCTCTTCCTTTGGGTCCAGGCATACCTATATCTCCAGGTTGGCCGGGTGCTCCAGGACTTCCCTGGATGTCACAAATACCCAATCGATACAGCATGTTAATCCATACAGTTATTCACTTTGTTATATTGACTAAGAGTAATGTGCTCATTTTATTTGGTTCTTTAATATCTTTTGAAGTCTTACATCATCGCCAGGGTATCCTTGAAATCCAGCTTGGCCAGGACTTCCATCCAATCCTGGTCCTCCTGACTTGCCCACCAATCCTGGAGTGCCTGGCCTACCATCTGGGCCTTTTGGTCCAGGTGGACCCACTGGTCCAGGTCCTCCAGGCAAACCTGTGTCTCCTTTATCTCCTGGGGATCCAGCTGGTCCTGGATGACCTTGGTGGCCTTTCACTCCAGGATGTCCTGGGTGTCCATCAGGTCCTTTTGGACCAATCTTTCCCTTGGGGCCTCTATCTCCACGAGCACCATCTGGTCCAACAGGACCACCTTCACCCTATAATGTTGCATTTTATTAACAAAATTAACACAAGAGGGGAAAAACTAACCTGTGCTCCTGGAACACCTTGGTCACCAAGTCCTCCAGCAGGTCCAGCATCACCCTACATATTAGATAGTACACACAATTGGAGAAATGGTTATATAACTAACTAGCAATTCCACAGGTATACAGGCTAGTAATCACCCATGTTCTATAATATATACAAGTCTGTTGGATTATTATTCTGACCCACTTTAGAAAACAAAGTGTTCTCCTCTGCACATCTTTAGCAGCCAAGGAACTAGACTTTTTGAAGACGCTTCAGTTAAGACATTAAATTGATTCCATTATTTCTTTCTATGCAGGCTTTTTTTAACCCAATATTTTTTATACTGTATATATTAATGGCATGTAATTCATGAACTCTATTTTTCTAGACGGGTGGTTAAAGTATTGAACCTAGCCTCAATCGCTGCTTATTAAGAAAAGCACTTACAGGTTCTCCACTTGATCCAGCTACACCGGGACCACCATCTGATCCCGGGAAACCATCTTTACCAGGTTCTCCGTCATATCCATCCTTACCAGGTGCTCCACGGTCACCATTAGCTCCAGGAGCACCGTCCTTACCAGGGCCGCCCTATAAAGCAAGACACAGACAACAAATAGAGCAGATATGAAATTGAAAAGGCAATTGAGGGTACCAACTAATAGTCTTACAGGTCCACCAGGCTTTCCAACATCTCCATGTGGACCAGGCTTCCCTTTGTCTCCCTGAATTGGAAAAAACAAACAAACAAGGCACTTGATGATAAATAAATCAATAAATAATAATTTATTGTTACTTTTTCTCCTTTGGGTCCTGTAGGTCCCTTGTATCCTGGTCCTCCCTGTTGAGAAGCATCAGGTGTAATTAATCTCTCAGTATGATAATATAAAAGCTGAACTAACAGGATGGCCAGTTTGTCCTGTACGTCCAGCTGATCCTTTGTCTCCAGGGAGACCATCATCTCCTTTGATTCCAGCTGGACCTGGTGGGCCAGTACGACCATGCTCTCCATCAAATCCAGGCTTTCCTGGAGGACCTTCTGGACCCACTCCTCCCTGGTCTCCTTTCATTCCTGGTGGTCCCTTAAAACCAACTCTGCCTCCTCTACCCTAAGAAGTAACACAGGTTTAGAATAAGCCAAGTTTTCTGGAATTGACTAAAAATACTTACCTTCTTTCCTTTTGGTCCATCGGGTCCTTTCTTACCAGGTTGGCCAATGTCACCCTGTATTGAAAGACAATAGTTATATGCTTTTCAATAGCGATTAGATAATTCAAGAGATTGATTCCTAGTCAACCCATTATGTTCTTATCCTATAATATGTTGCATTAACTCGCTTTAAAATTAACATTTATTGCATTAATACAATCACATATTATATATATATATATATTATATTGCATATTATATATGTCAAGATAATACTCACTGGTTCTCCTGGGTGGCCTGGGACACCAGGGTGTCCCTTATGTCCCTTATCACCATCATAACCAGGTCCACCTTTGTGTCCTTGCTCTCCGGGATGGCCCGGATGACCCTATTAGAAATGATCATTACATCTAGCCATCACATGTCCAGTTACTATATGCTTACTCGGTGTCCTGGGGGTCCCTGAGGTCCATAGACTCCTGGTTCACCTGCATCACCCTTGATGGTCAACTTCTTAGGATCAAAGTCTTTAACCATCTGAAAGAAGAATAACATAAAAATGGCAAAGAAGGAGAGTTCATTAGCTATGTCTATCATGTTGCCACCTCATCTAATTAGCTGCCTTTTATATAATATTACAATCAAAGTAAAATAATAACTGTTTTAGTAACTTACTCCTGGTTTTCCAGGTCCTCCTGCTGAACCAACTGCACCTGGACTTCCTTTCTCTCCCTAAAATTTTTTTTAATCATTCTTGCATAGATTAATTAATTACACCTTTTTATAATGTGTTTACACCAAATTTCAAGTTTACTCCCAATTACTTAATTACTTTTAAAAAAAAAAGAAGAAGGTAAACACTGATATGCATGAATTCACAAATCCGACTTATAAAAAATGTATATGAAAAATGTAGATTAATTAAGTAGATACCTTTTCTCCTGGAGTACCATCAAGTCCATCTGCACCAGGCAAGCCTATGAGTCCCTATAGAAGATGAAAATATTGTCACACAACGGCTATAAATAATGTTCCTTATTTTTTTTCCAACTATTCCTTGGCAACTCCTGACTAAAGTTTTGTTGTTGTTGTTTTTAGGCTTTGCTAAATTACATAAACAAGTTTCATGCAGATTTAATTTTCATCTTACGGTCGTGACTACTAGTCATTAGTAGCTATATGATCTATAATATAATTACTTACAGGAGGTCCCTGGTCCCCTGGGTCACCAATCTAAATACATAGAAGAACACAGTCGAGGAGAGTGAGTTATTTTCATTTATATGAACAATGCACGTTTCTAGCACATTCTCACTGGTAGCTAATACGAGTTCTTACTTGTGCCATTGCCAAGCAAGCCATGCCCAGGCAGAGGCCTAGCAGAAGTAGAGCATTAGTGGCCATAGCTGATGCTCTAGAAGTGTTCGAATTTTGCTCTTGCTCACTGAAAGAGTAGCTTTAACACTACAACTACAGCTAAGCACTCAGTTCCAATCCAGTCAATGCTCTGCAAGCCTAACTAGGACCGGTGAGCAGATACTGCAGCAGATTCACCCTCCCACTAAAGGTGAGAGAGTTAGAAAAAGACTCTTTTCCCTGCTTGCAGTGCACCAACTGTTGTTATTAGCACAGCTGCATGCAAAGAACTTTTGAGCTACTAACCTACAAAACTGCAGAGCCCTGGCCTAATATTGAGCTATGGGGCAGCACGGTAAAATTTAGGAGCTAAAATGTGTCTAGCTGTTGTGCATTGTCCTGAGGCATGCATTCCTTAGACCTTTCTCGCCAACAAAGAGTATTGGGTTTGAAATGACAATTGTCCGGTAGGACAAAAAAAAACAACGAAACTCAGTGCATAGACGTTACAACTGGTTTTATTTTGACTGCTCCTGGGCCATGTTTGCCGAGAGGTCTAACTGGCTTGTACAGTATCAATATGATAGGTGTTGTGTCTGAGTGCCTACATAATGAAGCCAGCATGTTTACATACTTTCAGGCTTTCCTGGGTGACCAACGGTGTATGATGCCGTTTTTCTTATGAACAAAGGGAGATTGTCTTTACATTGAGAGTTGGCTGTTTTATATTATGTCTGAAATGCTAACCCTCCTAAGCTACACACCCATTTCTAAACAATAGACATTGTAATGCCATATCACTGTGGACTTCCTTCTTAGCAGAGAAATTTGTTATATCATCCTGTTTCTCTTGGAAATTCTCAGCTATAAAAACCGGTGACCACTAAGAGATTTCTTGTAACTCATTCTATTTAACGCATATTCCACACAATTGCACAAAATATTGATTGTCTAGCTTTTTTCTCCCGGTGTGCGAAGAACGCGCTCACTTGATCGTGCATGAAATAGACTCACTTGTCTAGCAGCGCGCGCCGATACATGCGTCTTGTGTCAATTCCGTACCGCAAAGAACCAAGTCCATTCCAAATGGTCCATCACGACTGACACCAGCCCATTCTGATCCAAATGCATTGTTCGCGCATAATACCTTTTGTTTGTATGCGATTTGCGCAGGGCCGTAGCTACGCAAATGGCCTCCCGGTTCTTGTAGCTGCGAGTTCCAGACGCTTAGCGCTCCTTTGGTCGGTCAGGGAAGAAAGGAGCCATCGCACCCTGGATCCAGTTGTCGCTAGTTGAGTATTACAACCAGTCAGATCCCTGATTCACTCGGTAGTTGCAGATCTCCTGCAGCTTGGAGTGTAGCAGGACTGCAAGATGCGGTAAGCTTGATTGAATGGCTGATGGCTGAATGTAGTCTTAGAGAACATGATTAAGACTATACAACAGAGTGCTGTATAAAATGGCTTCAGAGCAATTGATTTGTCGTCTTGTGCTATCTTCAAAGCATGCACTTTTGTTTGTTGTAATCCTCAATTTATTGCTGACCCCTTAGGGTCACAAGGGCATCATTTATCTCATTAACTGGAAGCTACTATATGCAATAGTCGTGAAATATTCGTTGGATTATTTTTACCTTGTTTCTAATGAATAGTGTAGTTTCTACCAGGATGTTCATAAAGCCTTCATACTCTCTGGGGACTAACAAAAAATAAGCAATTGTAGTCTTAGAGAACATCATAAAGACTTATTTACAGAATTATTTGTGCTATGAAATGGCTTCAAAGCATATGATACCAGGGTCATCTTGTGCTATCTTCAAAGCATGCACTTTTGTTTGTTGTAATCCTCAATTTATTGCTGACCCCTTAGGGTCACAAGGGCATCATTTATCTCATTAACTGGAAGCTACTATATGCAATAGTCGTGAAATATTCGTTGGATTATTTTTACCTTGTTTCTAATGAATAGTGTAGTTTCTACCAGGATGTTCATAAAGCCTTCATACTCTCTGGGGACTAACAAAAAATAAGCAATTCAGACTAACATCATAATAATTAATTATTTATTGGAATTATTTATGCTAGTAACAAAAATATGTACCAGGGTTTCATAGAGACTATGGGAGCTTTTTATTAAGAATCAGTATCGAAAAACTTAGCCTTACTCTACTGTTAGTTTGTTAAAATGTCCATTACTTCTTCAATCAACTTTTTATCCGTAGTTCTAGCCCTTCAATAGTGATTCACAATAGTTTGTCTGTGTTTTCATCAGACAATCTGTTTCACAGTCGGGAGTTCACCATTTCCATGTGGCTAAACTGTTTGTGTGTTGTTGTTGTTGTTGTTTTTTTTTGTGTGTGTGTGTTTGTTTTTTGTTTTTAATTCCCCTCCCTCTCAGCAAAAAATCCTGTATGAATCCCTGGGTACATATGAAACTCTGAAGGGGATCATGGAAACCGTACTTTTAAATAAAGCTTTATATTATGTATGTGGTGGTGTTCATTAGACTACTTGTCAGCCTAGTGCTGTTGCTTGCATCGCTTTGGACTGAAGCACAAACACAATGCACAGTCAATGGTAAGCTATGTTTGATTTGATTTTTATATATTCCTATAACTTGACTGAACCCTGCATTGATTAGTCATTACTAACTGTCTGTTGAGACTAGCTCAAATAAATACAGGAGTTTAGTTATTTGAGCATGTAGGGACTACTGAGGGTTTCTTGGTAATTTGTTGTTGTTTTTTTTTGTTGTTTTGTATTGGTATAACACAGTCATCTGATCAAGTTTATTTTTTAGTGTACTTTGTAAAATATACTATCAACTAATAATAGGTACTAGCAAGTAACATTACTTTTGTCACATTTTTTTTACTTTCGCTATAGATTACTTTGCGTCATTTTTGGTACCGAATCAAAATAGCATCCTCTTGGGCACAGTGATGCCATGCGAGCGATCAGTGTTGGCCTTGAGGATAAACCCCAGCCGACCAGTGCCGCCAGCAGCACCTACCAGTCAATTGTCCCCTAATATAGTAAACTTTGTGGACAACTTCTGCATTGCTGCTACCATCACCATTCCCAACAATGATCAGCAGACACTGTTTGTCCGCACTAACGGCGAGGAGAACTTTGCAGTCTTGGGGGTGTCATCTACTACTGTGTTCTTCGCACTCGACACTGCCTCGGGGGGCGTTACTTTTCCTCTCACTGACATTAGTCCAAGTGACTTTTCACATATTCAGATATGTGTTGAAAATGGGAGAGCCACACTGTATGTGAACTGCACTGCCGTGGGCACTCGAGACATCACGATTCAGTCAGCCCAGGGAGACAGATTGATATTCTACCAGTCAAATATTACGAACCCAGTAGATCGATTTCAGGTGAAGTCTCACATTTTATTTTTAGCTGCATGTACGAGTTAAAAATGTTTGACTTTAAAATAAGAAAAGTTTACTCTGACTTCTGGTTTATTGATTAATTTAAAAAAATTTTTAATTTCTTTCACTGATTATAGGGAACAGTGGCACAGTTGTATACTTTCTCTTGTTCAAGTGGGACCGCCGCATCACGGGCGAAGGATGCTCAGTGTGATCGCCTTGACCTCAGCTGCCCTGACAGTGAAACTAACAGCCCCTTGAGAAGTTTGACTCAAGCGATAGACACCCTTATTGGTACTACCTCTACACAAGTGAGTATTTGCTTGTTTTTATACAGTGATAAATGTTGCACGAGATTATTTGTTGCAATATTCTTACAATAATGGATTATTTTGAAAATTGGTCATGTTTGTAATTCTGAAATGTTCAGGTTTCATCCCTTGCCCCTGATCATGCAAAACAGGTTGTTATTGGGTTTCAATTTATTTATTTTGAATATATATATGCAGCCATTAATTAATAATCAATATGCGCACCTGACCGAGAGGGTTTTCATAAATCTGACCTGAAACTAGTTAAGATAGAGTTTAGTCATTTAAATTACATTGGAATAACCCTTACAGGATGATCATTATATAAGTTGGAGACAAACTAGCTCTCTTTCTGTATTTCTTACTTGTGCCTACTGACTTTTTATGCAGCCATTAATTAATAATCAATATGCGCACCTGACCGAGAGGGTTATAAATCTGACCGAAACTTTAAGATAGTTTAGATTTAAATTATTGGAATAAACAATGATCATTATATAAGTTGGAGACAACATCTCTTTGTATTTCACTTTACTGACTTTTTACCAAATATCTTCAATGTTAGCGGAACTCAGTAGAAGGCATCGGAAAAAATTTTGTTTTCCAATTACAGATTAGAGTTTAGTAGATTCAAACACGTTTATCATTCTGAGGAAATGTATAAGCAGTAGTATTTCCCTAATACAAAAACTTAACGTCGTTGCTATAGAAATAATAGCACTTGAAGAACTTTTTAGATTTATGTACTTATTGGTAAAGTATTAGGTGGTGAGCCTAGCGGCAACACGAACTTTTCCAGGAATAGTTGGTAAAGGGTAGTTGATTCATATGCATAGCCTTGTGACTGTCCCTGAATCTATCCATCTACTATTTGTGCAATAATACTTGACTCAGTTTTTGAGATCATTAGCGTAAACTCGGCCATTATCGCCGCATTTTTGTCCATATCGGTTCAACTGCGCGCAAGATACCCAAAGGCTGCTTTGAGGGAACAGATATCACATATGACTCCATCATCATCATCATCATCATCATCATCATCATCACTTAGGTTATCATGAAAACGAGCAGGTAGTACACCTTGTCGCCGGGGACGACTAGACTCAGTACTTGGTCCAGGTTGTGTGGTGTCATTTTCTTCACACCCTTCATCTAGACTGTCTGTCTCACTGCTAGACTGCTCCTGCTCAACTGCTGAGCTGTCACTGTCACTAAGATCAATCGACTCTGTAGGCGTCTCTAAACAATTCCGTTTCCTACCTCTTCCTTTCTAAATTAACTTTGCCTCATCCTCTCTTCTATCTCCTTCTTTCTTGCTGCTTGTTTCTCCAACTTTTTCTTTTTCTCATTTTCTCGTTCAAGCCTCTTGCGCTCTCTTTCAGCCTTCTTCTGTGCTTTTAAATCTTCAGCCTCTTTTTTTCTTCTTTTACTCGTTCTTAAGCATTTCAACGTATTCATCTGAAGTTAGATACCGTGCACCAAAGATATGTTTTGTTCTCTTTTTGGCCACTGCAGCATCATTTGAAGGTGTTACGAGAATGTCTGACAGATCTTCAGGAATTAGCCCAGCCACAACTAGAGGATTAACAGAAGAAAAAGATGAGCCAAAAGATGGAGAAACAGTTGCTGATGTATCAACTCTAGAAGTATTTACAGGAGGAGGTGTAGCCACAACATCAACTGAAGCAGAAACACTAGGTACTGATGACGTGTTGTAATGACAGTTTCCTGTGAACCATTACACCCAGAAGAAATGTGATTTGAAATGACTCTGAACTTGAGGGTATGTTTGATGACGGAAACAGCAGATTCTGAGGCTGATGATTCTGGTGCATGCACAATCTGAACATGTATCACTACTTGATTGATGTACAGCTGATGGAATCATCTTATTTTTTGCCGCTGCATCCGGGTTAAATGGATATATTCGGCACTTGGAAAATCCAGACTTAACATTTGTTATTGAAAAAGCTTGATCCAAAGGACGTTTAACAACATGAGCGAATTCTCTCTTATTTACAATAAAGTTTTTCTTGGTGAATGAAAGTGCTCTGACATCCTTTGCAAAATGACTTAGACACTGCTACATCAAGTGGCTGTAGGGCATGTGTGGTGTGAGGAGGCAAGCAGAATAGTGTTACATCATTTTCACGACATATATCTATGACATCTATATTTATATAAGTTTTATGGCCATCAGTTAGAAGTATAACTGGACGTTCAGTTACCACAAACTTCAAGAAAATATTTTTTAGCCATGCTAAAAAAAGCTCCGTATCTATCCATCCAGATTCACTACGTGCATACAATGCATCTTCTGGCCCTTCAAAACGATACTGACCCCCCGGAAGTGACTTAGAATAAATTATCATGGGTGGATGTGGGATACCATATGCGGAGGCACAACAAAGTAAAGAAATGTGGTCACTTGTGTTATACGACTGACAATACGAATTCTTTGATCCTTTACGAGCTACAACACTTTCTTTGTTGCAATCCAAAGGAGGGAAGGTCTCGTCACAGTTAAAAATCTGGCGAGGTTTGTTCTTTAAGCCCAACTTGTCTAAAGTTGAACCTAAAAGGCTAAAATATTCACTGACAACACTTGGATTAAGAGCCTCGGCCCGGGAACACTCCAACATGTCCGCTCGACGAAGAGTGCTTTTTGGATGCCTCTTTCTGAAGTTAACCCACCAATGCTCACCAGGCCCATATTTAAAACGGTCACCATTACCAGACTTCTTAGCAATGGCCCACCCATAGCCTTAACCATTGTTTGAGTCAGAGGATATCCATGATCAGCCATGTAAAAAAGACATGACACTAATGATTCCTCTTGTTCAAGAGTAAGAGCTGTACCTGGGCCAGGCTTAGTAGTTAACATGTACCTGGGCCAGGCTTAGTAGTTAACATGTACCTGGACCAGGCTTAGTACCATGCTTAACATGTACCTGGGCCAGGCTTAGTACCATGCTTAACATGTACCTGGGCCAGGCTTAGTAGTTAACATGTACCTGGGCCAGGCTTAGTAGTTAACATGTACCTGGGCCAGGCTAGTACCATGGTTAACATGTACCTGGGCCAGGCTAGTACCATGCTAAACATGTACCTGGGCCAGGCTTAGTACCATGCTTAACATGTACCTGGGCCAGGCTTAGTAGTTAACATGTACCTGGACCAGGCTTAGTACCATGCTTAACATGTACCTGGGCCAGGCTTAGTACCATGCTTAACATGTACCTGGGCCAGGCTAGTACCATGCTTAACATGTACCTGGGCCAGGCTTAGTACCATGCTTAACATGTACCTGGGCCAGGCTAGTACCACAACTGAACATACTTACGCATGACTTACCTTGTGGTAAGTCTAGTGGGCAATGAATTTTCAAGTAAATACAGTTGCGTAATAGCAACTGTTATATTTATGTGTGTATGTGACACATAGTTATATGGCCAGAGTATCCTATTAAAGTTTATACTAACTCATGAAATAATGACATGTGCAAGATTGCCATCAAAAATTGACATTTTGTATGATTTACTTCTAGGGAGAGGGCCTTTAAAGTAATCAATCATACCAAATTTTTCATTAACACAACTGAGTTATAATGTTTTCTGTCACTGTTTTTCTTTAGGCTCCTGTAATCGGTGTTCCACAGAAAGGAGTAAGTCTGGGATTACAATTATTTGAGTATTTTTTTATTGTTTATTATGTGCCCACATTGACAGTACATTACATAATGTAGTTTTTTTTTTTTTTTTTTTTTTTTTTTTTGCTTTCAAGGACTTCTAATTTTTTATATAGTACCTAGACAATCTATCTACTATAAGAATATTATTATTAATGTTGTTTTTGTTGTGTTTTGTGCCTATTGGTATAGGAGAAAGGAATGAAAGGGGAATCTGGCAACACAGTTATAGGACCTGTAAGTGATTGTGAAATTTATGAAAATTATTAGTCATAAAAATACTTGTCAGAAATCAATCCAAATGTGCCATTAGTTATTAGGCACCGTACCTGTTGTTATGATGATACTTTACCTAACAATGTACCACTCCTATTGTTGCCATGCTTAATTATACTTGTGTGTTGCTGATAGGCAGGGCCTCCTGGATTGCCAGGTCCAGATGGTCGACAGGTAAGTATCACTAAGCTTATATTGTGGCTAAAATGAATGAAAGAATGCACTGTATAAATAAAGGGTATTCGAGGACCACCTGGAACTCCTGGTTTGTCTGGAAACAAAGGACCCAGAGTAAGTTTGCTGTTTATGTTGGTAGTTCCTCTTTAGTCATTTGCTTGTTGTTTTGAATAATGCTCATTGCATTCAGACTTCATTTTGTAGTTGTACACACACAAAATTTCATTTATTGCTTCGCATAATGAGTTAGGAATTATACAGTGTTCATTTTAATTTTACTATTTAAGTAGTGGTGTGCTTCAGCACAAAATGACAATCGACCAAGCCTAGTTAGGTTGCTTAACACTATGGTATTATATAGCCATTAACTTTTAGCAAACAATTACAGAATTGCTTTCTTACCTCAATTTCCAAAGTAGTGATAGATTCTGTAGCATCTATTTTTAAGCCATTCTAATTATCTGAATTACCAATAACTTGTGTCAACAAGCACTTAACGCTACACACACAAAAAGTGATCGTTTTTTTGTTGTTGTTGTTGTAATTTTAGCAAACAAATACAGAAATACGTGCTCACCTCTGTTTTTCTGAGCACTGTTAGCTTTAATATTAGAATTCTAACTATCCCTTGACAAAAAAACCAACAACTACTCAGCTACTATTTAAAAAAAATGAAGTTTTTGAATTTACGTTTCGTGAAGGGTCTCACAACAACTTTTTGTGAAAGGCATTTCTAGGGAACTGTCGCACAATTTGAACTAACCCTAAAATAAGACTTGCTTACTGCTGTAGTACTAGAAAAAACTGGGGGCAAGCCCAAAGAGCTATATTTTTTGGGAGAAAAGGAGCTCGCACATGCGTTTAAGGGGCATACATACTTACCATCATACGTATAAATATACCTAGAACTTAAGCCCTATTTCTATTGTTCACCCGTAACTGTCTCGCTCACACACTGAATATGTAGGGTGGTCAATAGATTTACTTCATCTGGTTGTTTTATATGCATATATGGTTGGTGTTCTTAGGGCGATCCTGGTATTCCCGGTACTCCAGGGCCTAGAGGTCAGCCTGGGCCACCCGGACAGGCCTTCTACGTAAGTATACTGTTTTCTTACATCCCTCGCAATGAAAAGTTACTGTGTGTGTGTAAACTTGTTCTCTGTAGACGGATGGTGGACCAGCAAGAGATGGCAGCGATGGAAGTGATCCATATAAGAGTCCCGCCTCCTGTCAACCGGTTAGTAGTGATAGTTAGGAGTTCTTTTAGGCACATACTTCGTGTCTAACAGCTGTATTTTAGTTAGTGCAATTTCATAATAATAAAAGTGATTTAGTAACTAATTGGTGTACATTTTTATTGCTTCAGGCTGAGTAAGAATAATTCACATTAGTGGCAGAATACCAATGGTTGTGCTATATGTTTTACAGGAATTATACATTTCTGTTGTCTTTGCTGTAGGGAGACATTGGTCCCAGAGGACCTCCTGGCCCCATTGGAAGACGGGGACCACCAGTAAGTGTTCTTTAATATTTATTGGGTTTGTGTGTTGTCGTTGTTTTTTGTTGTTGTTGTTTGTTTGTTTGTTGTTGTTTTTTAACAGTGTTTCAGCTAATTGGTATGGACACTCTGAATTTTTATGTGGCTATGCCTTAAAAACATCAGGACTAAATCACAAAATGGTGACATATTGGGACCTATTGGCACTACTTTTTGTAATTGACATTTTCACCGTCATGAAGCTATATGAAGTATTCCTTGTGGGCTCTTTTAGTGTTGACTACTTGTAGATATTTAACATGATTTATTTATTTATTTATTTATTGGTACATATTAATCTAGATTTTGAAGGGAGAAAAGATAAATTAATTTGAATAAATATTTACCCAAGCAAGCTCTATTTTTATCTACTAAAGCTCAGAATATTTTAAAGGATCAGTGAATGCAATAATTGAAGGAAGTGTTGTCAATTCATAGGGTTCTTCTGGATTGGATGGGAGTGTAGGAGCTCCTGGAGAAAGAGGTTCTGCTGGATCACCTGGTGCAAGTGGGCCTCCTGGTCCTCGAGGAAAAGATGGCGAGCGTGGACCTCCTGGACCACCAGGACATACTGGTGACAATGGAATCAAGGGAGAGAAAGGAGACAAGGGATTCACAGGACTGATTGGTCCTCAGGGACCCAAAGGGCCGCCTGTATGTTTGGGTCTTTTATGCTCGACAACCCAAATTTCAGCGAGATCAAATTTTTACAGGGTCCAGTGGGAAATCCTGGAAGAAATGGAAGAGATGGAGAAGATGGAGAAACGGGAGATCCTGGTGATGTTGGACCCACGGGACCAACTGGTTTCCAAGGACCCCAGGGAGTGCAGGGAGCCCCAGGAGATATAGGGCCAACTGGTCCACCTGTAAGTAATTGATAAATCGTCTTAATTTGTCCATTTTTTTTGAAATTGTAATTTCAACTTGTAGGGCCCCACTGGAGAGACCGGAGAGCCCGGTGGTAAAGGTGCCAGAGGACCGCTTGGGTCACGTGGAGTGCCAGGCCAGCGAGGTGCAACGGGGAGCCCAGTAAGCAATACAATTCACCGCAGGATAAAGAGACATTTTGCCTTTCTAGTCTTTTTTTTTTTTCTTTTTTTTTTTTTTCTTTTTTTTTCTTGAAAAAAAAAAAGGTCTAAGGTCTTAGTGTAGCAACATTAGTACCAAAGTGGCTGTTAGTCCTGTCCTTATATACTTTAATATGAAACGTCCAATTAGGTGAAGAAGCTTTTTTCTGGAGTGTAAGCTCAATTTGAAAATATTTGGGAGGAAAAATTGCATGTGTCAAATAGCTATATATTATAATATATATTATATATAGTTTGTCCTGCCATCAATCAACTAGGACTCCTGATGGAATTATAAGGCATTGGGTGCTTGTCTTTTTCTTAGGGTAGGGACGGTGCGGCTGGATCAGAAGGACCTCCTGGTGGTGATGGCTCCCCTGGTGCCAATGGAAATTCTGGTCCACCTGGGCCAGATGGACCACCGGTAAGATATCGGACTTCTTACTGGAGTGACTAGCTCGTGTGGGAGTGGTCCATATACTGTATGCGTATATACATGTTTATTTATTTATACCATAGTCATCTTGGTAACAGCCATATGATAAAAGTGATATCACCCTAAAAAACAAATACCTTCAGACAAACGTAACTTCATACCAAAGATTGTTTAAATTGGATTACAGAAGATGTCTTTTTTCTTTTCTTTTTTTTTTCTTCTTTTTTTTAAAACTAATGTGAAATCAAATAATTATGGTCTTATGAACCTTGAACCTCACTAGATATCTTTGCCCTATCTCTGGTGCACCATATTTAGTTTGAAGAAACATTCTTGTAGTAGTAGGAGTTGGTATTTTGGAGTGACCCTCGCTGCAATATCTGTTAATGTTGGACACATTTCCCCCCTCAAAACAACATCAATCAGTTCTTACTTGGTCTTAACTATGGTATAAAGTAGTTAAAACCAAGGCAACTTTAGGAAATATAGCTAGTAGTAGCCAGCCTGGAGGGTCTCATACCCGTGGATAACTAGTAGCTTATCTACTTCACTTTATGTTTACATAGGGTCACCCTGGGTCAGAGGGACCAGCTGGACCTAAAGGAACAGCTGTAAGTTGTTCATGCAAATGTCTACTTGTGCTATTTCATTGTTCTAATATATTTGTGTGTGCGCTATGACTGAATAGGGAACACATGGACCACCTGGACCTCCTGGATCATCAGGTACTACTGGTGAACAGGTACAAATAATTCCCATCTTCTTAGCTTTGGTTTATTTTGTATTTCTTGTTTAGGGAGACAATGGACCTCTTGGATCACCAGGACTCAAAGGAGAAAGGGTAAGGATTCTAAACTGCTTGTAATACTCCTTGAAAATTTTATTATTTCACAATTTCTTTCTCAGCCATTTTTTTTACTTACTAGATGTATTCTCTTTCACAGGCTTTGTTTTAAACAATACAGAATTAAAAATATTTGGTCGCCAAATATTTATTATTATTATTATTATTATTATCATCATCACCATCATAAACATTATTTATTAATAATAATAATAATAATAATAATATTATTATTATTATTATTATTATTATTATTATTAATGTATTTGTTTATGATCCAGGGATTTGATGGATTACATGGAGCTAAAGGACCACCTGGAGATCAAGGGGCTATTGTAAGACTTGAGAGAAAAGAGAGAGAGAGAGAGAGGGGGGAGTGATGATGTAGACAATTCTTTACTACAAATATTATATCAATAATTCCAGGGGGCATCCGGCAGTCCAGGAACACCAGGACATGATGGAGAAGGTGGAGAAAGAGTAAGAACTTGTCCAATAGGGGATGGGAATTGGGGGCAAAGTAATGCCATGCAAGGTACTAGTTGACTTTCTTTTTTATTAGGGCTACCAGGGTTCATAGAATTTTTCGCTGGGGGTGGGAGGCACTGCTTGTAGTCACTCGCATTATTAAAACCCATACTAGTTTGATGGAGATGCCTAGAGTCTATGCTTCACATTGATCAGTGTTTGGTCACATGCATGACCTTATAATCTTACTACTCATGGGTCAACAACAACAACAACTTGAGGGGGATATCCCAGGGTTGGCCCCTCTGTAAGGAACCACATATTGAGAAAGTATGTATAAAAATTGAAGCAAGGAAAAATGTGTGCAATTTGTATTGGCATATTTGGTGATTGTGATTATTGTAGGGAGAGCCAGGATCATCTGGAAATATTGGTAACCAAGGAAACCCTGGAGAGAGAGTAAGTTTATTTGTTTGTTTGTTGTTGTTGTTGTACTTGTTTACAATTTTTCAGCTAGGTATGTGTATAAAATTCTGTCAGTGTCCCCATATCTTGACGTGGGTGTTCTTTGTATTAGGGACCTCAAGGACCAAGAGGCTTTGCGGGATATCCAGGACCACCTGGCTCAAAGGGAAGCCAAGGAGTGAGTGGAAAACGCGGTTTAGAAGGAAATAAAGGCAAAAGAGGTCGTCCTGGTGTCCCGGGTGAAGCTGGAAGGAATGGCCCTAGAGTAAGTTAACAGTGACAGTGGTACACTTATAATTAATTCTAATGAACCCTCAGCGCACATGTGCAAGGGGGTTAGTAGTCATCCTACCTGTCATGCTTTGATTTTGGAGATTACTGACAATTAGCCATTGATTTAGATATGGACTTGCTCAGGACGACGATTTAGGACATTTTTATTGTGCTTTTTTATTTCGGGCTGATTTTTGAGAAAATGTGATGCTGTCAGCTATTCATAACGTTCTAGCTTTTGTGGGTAACGCCCCCTATCATCACGTCATAATCACGTGAGCAAATAATTTCTTGCTGCCTGCGGTAGTTTGCTTTATGCTGACAAGTTAACTGAGTGCTGGAATTGAAAGTTTTGCATTGAAACTACATATGTACCGGTGAGTGTCACTTGCATGATTAACTTCTTCTCTTATGAAAAACATCTACCGTTTTCATTGCTCGAGCTCAAAGATAGCAGATGTCTCATCTGCAAGGGCATTATTAGTGATTATATCAATGCATACACAATTCAATCAACAGGAAAACACTCAAAGGTCTATCAGTTCGGTGCTCAGACCTGCAACTACATATCAGTTCCACAGCACGTGCCATTCTTTCCTCCATATTCGCGCATCTCATCAATAGACACAAATAGCCAAATAAATTATTGTTTTGATCTGAGAAATGATTTCTGTAATAGCTAAGCTAAGTGTATAGTAGTGCTGAGGGTTCGCACCTTTGGTGCTTTATTTCTTCAGTGCTCAACTGTAAAAAAAAAACAGCAACTTTTAATTAATTAATTTTTTAATTTATTTTTGACAGGGTCCACAAGGTAGTAGAGGCCTTTCCGGACCTCCTGGAAAAATCGGCACCAAGGTTTGAGTAATTTTAATTTTTTTAATTTTGCAAAGTCAGACTCATCATTGAATGTTTGGACTACAGGGATCTCGTGGACCTGATGGACCCCCTGGTGCAGCGGGAGACCAGGTAGGTTAACACGATCAAGGATTTGTTTGTAAACATGTTTGATATTTATTCTTCAAGTCCTTTTCTTCCGCACATGCCCAACATGTAGTTGTGTTGTTCTATTTTGACAGGGATTCGTTGGAGAACCAGGACCAAGAGGAGCTACTGGGCCTACCGGAGAATCAGTGAGATGATGAGCTGACATTTGATTCTGCTAATGATGAATTATTTATTTTCCATCTTCTATTTAGGGATCACCTGGTGGTGATGGAGCACCTGGATTACCTGGTCCATCTGGAGAACCAGTGAGTACACAACAACCGAGACAGATATATATATATTATTAGAACGAGCAACGAGCTTCCAGATTTACTCGGTTTCTAAATACTGCAGAGCATTCATAATTCTACTTGGATAGAGTCACATTACTGACCAATCAGATTGCTTGCATGTGACTAGTTATGTTCTAAATATATAAATAAATAAATATAATAAGGATTTTAGTTCATGGCTTTTTCATAGAGTAAAGTTCTGTTTCCATTGATTGGTTAGTACTTATTACATGAGTCAGAGTGTGATATGGCAAAATATTTCATGGAGCAGGCTAATTTATTTTCACAGCCAGAGGCGAAAATAAAGCCTGAGAGTGAAATATCTTGCCAAATCACTCCGACTGAGTGTATATCGTCAATTTAATTGATTTGGTAATGGTCGTCAACCATTTGGTTTATTCAAGGGCGCGTACTATTACTTTCAGTAGGACAAACGATGCGCGGTCTATTTGAGGGCGCGGAGTAATCAAGGAAATACGGTAGCTGTAAAAACCCTGAAAACTGGTAAGCCAGGCCGGTTGCTATAACTACTAGGGTAATGAGCTTGCCAATACAGCCTTGAGATAACACTGTCTCGAGTCTGTGGGTCACGTACCTAAAGATAACATTGTGAAGATATCCTGAGTGTAAATGCCACCGGCAGAGAGTGATATTCCCTGGTATCTGGCAATAACCCCCCCCCCCCCCAATACATTTTCTAAGTAAAGGCACTCGATAGGCCAATTCAGATATATTATATATATACAGGAGAATATCATGAGTCTGTTGGCTTAGCATTTACAGCCAATCAGACAGAGTGATATTCTGCAGTATCCAATGAATAATAAATTTATTATGTACTGCTCGTGTGTGAATACCATAGTAACAAGTTTCTGGTGCAATAAACACTGGTATAACCTGGGGGGACGTAATAACCCAACATGATAACTCTGAACACAGGTGATATGGGAAAATATTGCCTTAAGCCACATCCTGTTTATTTTAATGCATTTCCTATGTGGCAACAGGCATGGCCCTGTTCATTACATAATAAATTACTTTTACTAATTAATAGGGGAGCACTGGACGTGACGGAACACCTGGAACAGCTGGTGCTCGTGGAGAAAAGGGAAATTCTGGTGAAAGAGGTCCTTCTGGAGATGCGGGAGACCCTGGTGTTCCTGGCACCAGAGGTGAAGTTGGCAGTCCTGGAACTCCAGGCCGCGATGGAGAGGTTGGCAGTCCGGGTCCCCCAGGAGCCTCTGGAGTATCTGGTCCTCCCGGAGAAGCCGGAGATAGGGGAGAGAGGGGAGAAAGAGGCGAACAAGGAGATACTGGTACCCAAGGAGCACCTGGAACTCCTGGAGCAAATGGTACCCCTGGAATCACTGGGCCTCCCGGAATACCTGGACCTACTGGACCACCTGGAAATCCTGTATGCCACTAACTTTAGCTGTTGACCAAATAAGCTTCATCTGGATGTTCAATCTGACTCTATTTTATTGTTCTTTCTTGTTTGTTTGTTTGTTTGTAGGGTAATCCTGGGACTGCTGGTAACCCAGGTTCTCCAGGAAATTCTGGTTCCCCTGGTGAGAGAGGTGAGCGTGGTGACTCCGGTGAGGACGGATCTGCAGGAGCTCCAGTGAGTTCATAGTTTGTACCGGGACCATTTGAACTTTCATTGTTGGTGGCAAGTTGTACAGTTTCTCTCTGCTTCTGAAGTAATATATTATTTAGCTCTCCTTTTAAGTATCTTATCTTACTGACAGGGACCATCAGGAGGTGCAGGAGAGCCCGGTGACCAAGGAAACCAAGGACTACAGGTGCTGTATTCTTAGTTTTGCTACATATTGTGTGATTTATAAAAACAAACGAACAAAAACTGAAAATTATCATTGTTAACACGTATGTTCTCTGTGGTTTGAACCGTGCAGGGGCAAGATGGTGAAATTGGACAGCAAGGTCCTGTTGGACCCCGTGGTGAACCAGTACGTTTAGAATGGTCTTTACAAGTTAAGAACTGAAGACTGTAATTGTTTTTGTTTTTGTTTTTTCCCTCAGGGTTCCCCTGGTGATCGTGGACCGGCTGGTGCTTCCGGAGCAGATGGTACCCCTGTGAGTTAGATTAGAAAAATCATTTCAACACTCACTGACTGACAGGTTGTGTTGTTGTTAGGGAGAGCGAGGGGACCCAGGAAGACTAGGCTCTAAAGGAGGCAAAGGAACAAAGGTACATATCACGAGCTGATTGATTCATCTGAAAACACTTTTGATATTGACTCTTAGGGAGATCGCGGCAGTAGAGGTGGAGATGGCTCTGATGGACTCCTTGGATCACCTGTAAGCTTAACAAAGATTTTTTTTTTTTTTTTTGGATAAAACTGTCTTTTTATTTTATTTTATTTTTCTTCCATAGGGAGCTTCTGGTGTGAGAGGAGGGAAAGGTGAAACTGGAGAAACTGGTTTGACAGTAAGTCTTCCCTTACTTGTAGTTTATGAGCTTGGTAAACTTAAGGATTCAACATACTTCTATTCAATGGGTTGGTTGGTTCTCTATGATATTGAAGTTGCGACAAATTGTCATTGTATTTTACGCCCTCCATTGTTATTTTTTAGGGTCCTCAAGGATCTCCTGGACTTCAAGGCCCGCGTGGCAATCCTGGAGACATTGTAAGCAAAAATTGTGCCATTAATGCACATTTAAATTACACATTACCTCTTCTTTGACACAGGGTCCAGCTGGGTCTGCTGGTTTGCCTGGAAACGAAGGTCGTCAAGGAGCTAAAGGATCCGACGGCCCTCAGGGAAATCCTGGACGTCTTGGACCTCCAGGAGAGAAAGGAGACAATGGTGTCCCAGGAAACTCTGGTTCTCCCGGCCAAAGTGGACCTGCTGTATGTTCTAAACTAATACCGATGTTTCTTTTAATATATATATATTTTTAATGTGTATAGGGTGTCCCTGGAGATTCTGGACCAGCTGGATTACCTGGTGAACCAGGACCACCTGTGAGTGCTCAAATAGAAAAGAAGAAAAAAAAGAAAAAAAAAGAGGGGGGAAAAATCACACAATTGTACATTATTTTAGGGACAAGTTGGCTCTCCTGGTCCTGTGGGACCCCCAGGCCCTCCTGGACCTCAGGTTAGCTGCATCCATGGCTCATGTTTCAACCAGTAATTACTAGCGTCCCTGTTGAACTCAGGGAGACGATGGAGCTGACGGTGAAGATGGTACTCCAGGCAGTGCCGGGCTCCAAGGTGATCCAGGACTGCAGGGACCCCCTGGACCACCAGGAGATCCTGGTGCACAGGTAGGAGGAGGAACACTGATTTATAAAATAGCAAAGAGTGTTGCTTAGCCAGTTAGCATTACTTTAATCTCTTTGTAGGGTAGACCTGGAGACATTGGAACATTAGGACAAAAGGGACAGAGAGGAGAGAAGGTGTGTGTGTGTGTGTGTCCAGGCGTGGGCATTAGGCAATAAATATTTATTAAACATAATTATACCAGTACGAGAGGATGCTAATGCAATTTTTATTTTAAAACCATGATTCCGATAGGGTTCCGGAGGACCTACTGGTGCCAGAGGTGCTCAGGGACCACCTGGAGCTCAGGTATATAATACATGCCCTACAATGGCGGATTTATTATCTCATTCATAACTTACTAATCCAGGGAGACACTGGACCCATTGGTCCCACTGGGGCCCCAGGCCAGGCAGGAGCTGCTGTAAGCACATATCTGTCTTACATTACTTCTGTGTTAAAATTACTGTTGTGCTTTTCTCTGTTCTTGTTGCCAGGGAGATGAAGGGACACCTGGAGATGATGGATCTCCTGGAGCTACTGGTCCAACTGTAAGATAATGAGTATACATGTAATGCAAAAAAAATAATAATAATAATTTAAATGCTTCATATTGCAGTGTACGTAATTCTATATTTTGCTTATATGGGTTTTCCCTAACGTATTTATAGGGTGCTCCTGGTGAGCCAGGTCAGATTGGGCCTCAGGGAGAGAAAGGTTCTCAAGGACCCCGTGGCAACAAGGGAGAGACCGGAGAGAGAGGAGAGCCAGGAGAAACCGGTGAGATAGGTCAGAGAGGCTTGTCTGGCCCAGCAGGACCCAAAGGATTCAGAGTAAGTGAAGACTAAGTAATTCTGTCACTTTTACTTAGTATGGGGTACTTCTGTCCTGTATATGTATGACCTTAGGGTGCTCCTGGTAGTCAAGGTATATCTGGTACTGATGGGCCTACTGGACCCAGTGGAGTGCAAGGACCCATTGTAAGATCAAATTTGATTTCTTCAAACAATATTTTGATTTTCTGCTAATAATAATAAATAAATAAAATAGCAGAGATGTTGGTTGTGTAGACTTTGTAACAAATACATTTTCTTTCTGTAGCTGAGTTGAACAGCTGGGTCAAGAATTACATACTAAACTATTGATATTATAATTATATTGTCTAGGGTGAGAAAGGAGACATTGGAGTCCCTGGTCCTCCGGTAAGAGGAAATTCTACAACAAAGATAAGCCTAATATTCCCTTTTCCCTCTTTCTGGTATGTTATTAGGGTCCCAAAGGAGAACCTGGACCAGCAGGAAGGTCTCACACTGTCCCTATTGGACAAGATGTAAGTTAGACTCTTAACTGGTTTTACAGTGTAAGTGCATGTGTATTTATATAAAAATGACACAGTAATGAAGCACAACTAGATTTCCAGTGGATTTAAATTGATCTTCATTGCAAATTTAGTTAGCAGGCTTACTGCAACCTTATTGTAAGCTCTAATGTAAGCTAATAGACACATAATTATAGCCCTATTTCAATTTATATTTTTTTAAATTAGTTACTACTTTATTTGCTATTTGTAAAATATCAAAGTTCCCTTTATTTGGAGTAATGATTCTAATTTCCATGTCCATAGACTGCTCCACCACAAGAACCCAACTTGAAGGGAGAGTTCTACCTGAGTGAAAAGCATCCAGACAAGCTCATCAATGAAGGTGTCTTCACCATCTTCCATGAGCTGGACTCTATTCGCAGTGAGCTCAAGGCTATGCTCAAACCCAATGGAAGTCAGCAGGCACCAGCCAGGAGCTGTTACGACCTCTTCCTTTGTAATCCATCATTCGAGGAAGGTAAGTTGTAATTTTTCTTGTCTTTAGAAAAGGGTGTGCTAATACCGCAAATTTAGTTAGTTTGTGTGTTTGTTTGTTACTTGTATTTTTTTTTCACTTTGTTTTTCCTGCTAATCCACAAGGTCAATGTTAATAATAATAATTATGATGATAACAACAACAACAACAATAATAATAATAATAGTTGATTAGAAAGGCACACTAGGCTTCTGACATGGAAAGACGTACAAACAGGTATGAATGCAAAAACGACAACAAATATCACAGATGGCAGCTTAGTGCTTAAAAATCGTGTAGAGTGTGTGATGATGGTTGAGAGGGCTGATGGTTGAGAGGGCTGTTGGTAACCAATTTTTTTTCCACTTTAGAACTAAGCATGTTCTTGGTAGGTTAAGTCTTCTAAACTGCCATTGTTTGTCCTGTCCTATAGGTTACTACTGGATAGACCCCAATGTTGGCAACCCACAAGACGCCCTCCAGGTATACTGCAGCCGACCAGGCTGTTCGTGCTTGGATTGTGAGACTCCAGATAACTCCGCCCACTCCCAGCAATGGCCGGGAGCCAAGGACTCGCTCTTCTCTTCCTTGGGTCACCATGTACGTGGGATATCATTTTGTTGTTGTTTGTATACTTTTACTCAGCATAGACTCTACTTGGTGTCTGTATTGCTGTCAACAAGAATTGTGTATTTTAGAAGTACTAACTTATTTAGACATTACATTGTGTTTTCACTTACTGTGACCTTTACCATTCATCTGTGACCCTTTACCATTCGTCTGTGACCTTTTACCATTCGTCTGTGACCTTTTGTGTTACCCTTTACCATTTCTCTGTGCATCCCCCCCCCCCCCCCCCCCCCCCCCACACACACACACACACACACACTGTATAGATGACCTGCCCTATCACAGTTGACCAGCTGTCTCTGCTAAGACTGCTCAGCTCCACGGCACACCAGGTCTTCACTCTGCACGACACTAACACACAGGTAGACTTCTACGGCACTGAAGGAAAGGAACTCACAGAAGTCATCAAGGAGCCAGTGAGTGCGGATTAGTTAGCACAATGTGAAGTCCCTTGTTGTTGGGAGAATGTGTAAAACTAGGGGGAAAGCACTCGCAATAGAGGAACACTTACTAACTAAAAATCTTCTGGTTTATTCTTAAAATTTATTAACGGTAAAACCTATCTACAAAACTAAGCTTGGGGGCAAGTATTGTGACCCTTATAAGAGATCCTAGCTGCTTTCAGGTTATTTCTGTATTGTGTTAGTTCAATTTTTTTCTCTCCATATGTAAGCTGTTGTTGAGGGTCATGTTGCTGTTTGGAGTCTCTTTGTAGAGAGATTCCACTGTACATATTATGGTAGTTGGAAAAACTGTTGAATACGATATATTTATGGTGCTATTAATTTTTTTTTTTTAGCTGGGCAAATCTAGAACTGACTTCATTCTCCGAGGCGAACCAGAATGGCTTCCTCTGGAAGATTTCATCCCACACGACGACACCTTCGGCTTTGAGCTGGGGCGTGCCTGTTTCTGCAATCAGATAGAGCACTAGTTTCCTTCCTGTTCTTACAATAAAGAACGTGTTGTGCAAGAAATAAACTAACCACTTTTTTTCTGTTTTAATATGGCATGTGTGTTTTGTGTGTACGAAGGTATACATGTGAATTTTGTTTTCCATCTGTTTTCTGTTTTTGCATGTTCTGTGCCAATCTGTTCGGACATTATTGTCTTTCTTTAAAACCATGTTATACATTAAAAAAAAAAAAAAAAAAAAAAAAGAAGAAGAGTACATTATGAATAACTTTTCAGTACTGGAAAATATTAACTTAGAAGTATTGTCATTTTGATTCAGAAAAGCAAGCAGCTATTGTGCACAGTATCTCCTTCATGTAATCAAAACTGAACAGCAAGTCAGACAGCCATCCACTTTGTTCATTTCAGTCATGGAGATGGGAATCTTCTTGGCATCCAGCTTCATCTCTTCAATCTTTGCAGCAGACTCGGGAAATGCACTCTTGGAAGTGTGTATCAATGTCTTGTTCAGGTATACACAGTTCGCTCCAGTATCGTCAGGCACTTCAAAGAAGTCATATTTGAAATGTGCGTTCTCTTGAATAACCTTTCGAGCTGCCCTGGCTCCTGGGGATGCCCCTACAGTGACGAGGTCAGGCCCAGCCATCGTCAGATAAGACTTGAGATGAAGGTTGTCCATAACTTTCACTGCAGTGACTGGGTAAGGGGAGAACGCAGCGGCTAGTTGTCGGATACCTTCCTGCAAATATCACAAACACCAGTCTTCAGTTGTACTTATTGCATGCAGCTGTTATTGCTACTGCTAATGGCAGTTGAGCAAGGCGCTCCTATGTCTTACTGAAGCAGGTAAATATAAATTAAGCAGCTACATGCAGTCCTAGGTTGCATATTATCAAGCTTATACCAAAGTGGGTCAATACACATAATCATTTTTACGTGATTTGAATGGAGATACATAGCACATAAATTTTGAGTACAAGTCTGTATTGTTGGCCGTCTCACTTGTGCTATCTATTGATCACAAGTTGTAATGCATTCAAGCAGTATTTAAATAGTACTACGTACCAGACTACAGGCACAATATACACATATATCCACCTAATAATAAAACTTCACTTGGCAATGGCAGATAAACTCGTTTGTCTTAGAAATTAAGTCCTCCAACTAAAGTCGTAACAACATCTGCTACTGGAGAGAGAGAGAGAGAGCGATCATACAGCATAGTAGAAATATTAAACATCAAATTAACTTCTCCCCCCCCCCCGCCCCCCTTCACTGATACATCTAACCTCATTTGTCCTTGAAGACAGTCCCACAAAGAACTCCCTGCCAGTGAAGAGAACATCTCCTCCATCCAAGTGCCCAGGTTCTGTCATGTCCACCACTTCTACTCCAAGCTCGATCAGCTTGCATCTCAACGCTGCACTCTCTCCTCGTCTGCTCTCATGACCTGCACACACACACACACACACACACACACCACACACGTGTCAGTGCAATGGAGTTTTCTGGATTGAGAGGGGTAGGCTTCATTAGAAGAAGGTAGCTGTAAAACCCAAAAAAACTGGTAAGCCAGGCCAGTTGCTATAACAGTTGCATTAAGAGAGAAATGAATTTATAATTGTCCTTACAGGAAATGGTGGTCAACCCTAAATAGAGAGTGCTACCACATCTGTGATATATTGCAAGAACCCTTAGCATTAAAACAAGTTATTGCTAACCCTCAGCATACATGCGTGAGAGGGTTACAGTACTCAGTGTGTCAGTCAGTCAATCATTTTGTTACACAACAGCAAATCTCGAAGACGGATGCCTCTCTAAGATTGAAAGAGTCATCAAAATGTTGTACTGGACAATTGAAGTCCCTTTAATATGCCAGAGTTTGTTTGTTTTTTGTTTCGGCTTATTTTTTCAGAAAAAGCTAGTTATTATTTTTTTTGTCGTACGATCACAAACTTTTGTTGGTAACACTCCCTATTGTCACGTCAAAATCACATGAGCAAATAGCTTCTTGTAACCCATGGTAGTCTTGCTTTATATTCTCAGTGTTTTACAGGTGTGCTGGAATTGGAGTGAGTTTCCCACTGAAACTACTGGAGGTGGGTGTCTCTTGCATATTTAGCTTCTCTTATAAAAGACAGCATTAACGTCGACCATTTCTTTGCACCAGCTACATTGACTTGCATAAAGCTACATTGACCATTGATACTATGCCATTCTTATGGTCTTTGTAATAGCTACTTAAACAGTAAGGGTTCACACCCTTGCTTCAATATTATCACCATTTTATTGTTATTAGTTCATTTATTCATCATCATCATCAATATACCATTTGCGCACCCAATATGTTAATAAGAGCCTTGTTGCCACACACCACCACTGGGTCCTCCACGAAGACACAGTCTGGATGCCTTTCATCTGCTGGAAGGACATGAACCTCCTTCACTAGACCCTTCAGTACCTGAAAACATTCACAACAAGTCACCTGACAGTCAGTCAATCAGATCCAATGGAGATTCATGTGCCTGCCTGTGTGTAAATCGTATTGAAAACTGAAAAAGCAGGTACGTATATATATATATATATAATATATATATATAAGACGGCCACACACCCTGTAACAATAGAGTAGTATTAGTAGCACTAGAGTAGTAATAGAAAACTTTGTTACTGCTACTACTATTGTTACTAATACTACTAATGTTACTGCTACTACTATTGTTACTAATACTACTAATGTTACTGCTACTATGTACTACTAACTAACTGCTATCATGCTATGGCTTGTTGAAGACTGAAAAACATAACATGATTACAAGTAACAATGGTTGTCATATCTGTGGGGAAGTGAGGCACTTGAATTCCACTAGTCAGATTCATTGAGTATCCCCATTCACAAAAAGTTATTAAATTGTATGCAGACTTCAACAATAATGCAAAAAAAATTTTTTTTTAAATGACTGACTGAAAAATGATGGCCTGCACCTGGCCAATATATCCTAACAGGTGCAGAGGCTCTAATGGAAGTGCCCAACAACAATGACACAAAACAACAACCGACAATTACATGTTTGATACAAACACACATAGTCACTTGTCTCTGCACATAAACAATGACATAAAACAAACAATTGGCAACTGCATTTTTGACACACAAACATGTCTCTAAGAGTTTGTCGTAAATCTCTATGTGGGAGGTGTTAGATTCTGTTGAGTCCTTCCGACGTATCAGTAAGGTTTTTGTTTATTATTTTTCCCATGGGAATCAGATGGGCAGTCATAAATAAAGACGGTTGAACTGGAGTGACCCTGAAGATACCACGTGTGATAAGCCAATATGGCTGAAAGGTTATAGGGGAACAGCTATGTGGGTCGAAGGACTCAGCAGGATCTGACACCTCCCACATAGAGATCTCTTAGAGACATGTTAGTGTGTCAAAAATGTATTGTCAATTGTGTGTTTTATGTCATTGCTTATGTGCAGAGACAAGTGCATGTGTGTTTGTATCAAACATGTAATTGTTGGTTGTTGTTTTGTGTCATTATTGTTGGGCACTTCCATTAGGGCCTCTGGACCTGTTAGGATATATAGGGCAGGTGCAAGCCATCATTTCAGTCAGTCATTTTTTGCATTATTCTTGAAGTCTGCATAAGATTTAATAACTCTTTGTGCAAGGGGATAATAAACTGACTCCCGTGAGTCTGACTAGTGGAATTCAAGTACCTCACTTCCCCACAGCTAAGAGAAAGAAGTTACCTGTGGTATCTACCAGGAGTACTACACTGATCCTAAGATCAGTGTAGTACTCCTAGTACAACTAGTAACGCCATCAATTAATGATTTGTTTGGGAAATGGTCAGTCACAGCAGGAAGGCAGGGTTGTGCATTGTGGTTTATCAAGTGACCTTTGGACTGTGCTGCTAGCACTAGTCCAGTGTTGTGTGAACATGGCCGAAAGGTCAGATGTAGAGAAATTTTTTTGGAGCAGCTGGAGAAAGAAGTTACCTGTGGTATCTGCCAGGAGTACTACACTGATCCTAAGATCCTTCCTTGTCTCCACTACTACTGCAAGCAGTGTGTCCTGAAACTGGCCCTCAGGACAGGCATTGATGAGCCATTCCACTGTCCTGAATGTCGCTGTAAGGTCACTCTCCCTGAAGAAGGTGTAGAAGGATTGAAGTCTTCTTTCTTCGTTGGTAGATTGAAGCCTATATGGGAAGGTCTCGTATCTGTTCGTGATTCGAAGGAAGAAGGTAAGGCTGAAGCCATTGTTGAAGCTGATGGTGCAGAGAGTGAAATGTGCAGAGTGCATAACGAGGAGTTGAAGTTGTATTGTTTCTGCTGTGACATCCCCATCTGTAGAGACTGCACCATAGTCGATCACAAAGAACACACATTTCAATTCAATGTAGTAGCTGCTTCAGAGATGAGGAGAAGGATCATCAAGGAGTTAAACCCCCTAAAGGAAGTAGGGGACGAACTGCTAAAAGCGCTAGAGGAGGTGAAGAACACCAGGGAGGGGGTGGAGGCTCAGGGTGTGGGCGTGGCACAGACTATTAACTCTTCTTTTGATGAATTAGCTGAGATTGTGGAGCGACGCAGGAAGGAGTTACTAGAGCAGGCAGGAAGGCAAGTGCAAGAAAAAGTGGATAAATTAACAGGACAAGAAAGTACTCTGTCTGCAGCCAACGCTGAGGTCCAAAGTGTGGTAGATTACACAGAGAGAAGTGTGGCACACAAAACTGACTATGAGTTTATGAGCACGCTCAGTGAGATCAGCAATCAAATCAAAAGTATCCATGAACGAAACAGCTCATTGCAAAACATCGTGCCACAAGAGGATGTAGATGTGGGCGTGGAGGTGAAATGCTGTGATAAAGTGCGTCAGATCTGCCAGGAAGAGGCCAAGTTGACTCAGCTTCCTATGGACATTACCAAGCGTACAGTGGTTGGTGAGGGAATTAGAAGAGCAACCGTGGACCAGGCTGCAGAATTTACTGTGATTGCCAAAACTCTGATAAATGGTAAACCAGCTAGACACAGGAATACAGAGATAGTTTGCGTCATTAAATCACTGTGTAATAACCATGAGCTTGAGTGCGACGTAGATCAAGCATCTGAGTCTGGCTGCTACAAAGTCTCGTACACTCCAACTTACTGCGGGCGTCACAAACTGACAGTATTGGTAGACAGGCGGCAAATCCCCAACAGTCCTTTCTCAGTGAATGTTGACATCTCACCACCTCAGCTAGGCAAGCCAGTGAGAATTTTGTACGACGTTGCACTCACTAGTGACGTAACGGTGAATTCCTCAGGACTGACGGTAGTGGGAAAGCAATTAGAACATCCTATCGTGTTTTACAAGGATGAGCAACTAGTTCGCAGCGTTAGTCGAAATCACCTCAAACTTGACAATTACTCTGTCGTTGGCATTGACATCGACAGTGATGATTATATTTATTTCACTGTGTATCACGTGAACGTTCTCGTGAAACTGGATGGTGAGGGGAAACTGGTTCTTAAGGCCCGATCTAAAGGCATCGGTAACTTGGGTCTAGCAGTTGTGGGAGAAGAAGTGGCTGTCTGTCCCAGAAATCACAAGGGGAAAATCATGCTCTATGACAAAAACCTTAAGTTCAAAAGAGTGATCACTGGACGTGGTATGGGAGAATTCCGTGATGTATCTCCAGATTCAGAAAATAATTTATTTGTCACCGATTGGGACAAGAATTATGTCCGAGTCTTCAGCATCCAGGGTAGCACCTTGCGTTCTTTCAACATTCTTCCAGGTAGCAATGCTCTCTCTGCCAAACTGCGTGGAATATGTGTTTCTGGACAGTATGTGTACGTTTGCATTGAAGGTGGAGCGGTTTTTTATAATGGAGTCTATGTTTTCACTACTGAAGGGAATCCCGTGTCAACCATTGGCTGTGGGGGAAGGAATCCCATGTCAACCATTGGCTATAGGGAGAGAGAAGAAGGCCAACTAATGAAACCATGTGGAGTGTTTGTTGATCAGGATGGTTTCGTGCATGTAGCAGATTGTACCAGACTTCTAGTGTTTCAGAAACTACGTGATTAGTCCATTTTGTTGTTGTTTTTCATTTATTGTTGCTTAATGGGGTATCAATATAACACATTCTTAACAGTAGATAATCCAGTCTCTGTAAACTCAGACTAGTGTGAAATAATAAGGCAACGACTATAGTATGCTCAACCTCCCTGCAAAATGAAGTTGGGAATTTATATAGAAACTGATATTTGTCAACATGGATCTAATGCACTCACACACACACACAAAACAAAATATTGTAGTTTATGGTGGTATCATAAACCTAGGTTATAGGTATAAAATTGTGGTAGACTAGTTTGATAGAGGGAATAAGTAATATGTTACACTTGTGAAGTAGTTAACCATAGGCAAGCCAGCAGGGTCAAAGGTGGCAGTGAAATGGCAGGTATAGTTACTAACACGTGTACTCCAGTAATTTCCAGCTGCTCATTCAGCTACCACAGCTACTTGACTGCTTTCTCTTGCTTTCTTGCTTGGTTTTATCTAGCCATCCTAATCTTACCACTGCTGCCTTACTGGCTCCCATCAACTACTCTACACCAATGTCACAACGTAGAGCCACCACCAGGGTTTCCGAGCCTATTCTTTCACAGGATATGTCCATAGCACAGATATCCAAACTGCCTCTGGCCACCTTGAAACTCCAGCTGGACCAGTTCCACTTGCCCCATGGTGGCAACAAAGTGGCAATTGTGAAGCGGCTTACCTTCAGTATGATTCAGATGGGTTGTCCACTCAAGGTAGCAGTGACTTTGATATATTGTGCCCCGATCGGAGTCATTGCCTCCAACCAGATCTAGTGAGACATTTCTCAACCTCTCAACTCTGCCTCCAGCTGGGAACTCACTCCCTGGTCCTTCCAGTGATCAGTTCACCTCAGCCATGGCTCATGGCCAGAGATCATCTCGCCACAGATCCATGCATTCTGAAGCGTGACGCTCACAACACCGTCGCAAAACCTCTCATCACTCCCGAAATAAGAGGCACTATTCGACTCGCAGGAGTAGAGGCAGACACGCCCACAAGTCCTCCTCTAAGGCTGCCATCGCCCCTCTCACCACCACAGGCGGCGTAGGTCTCCTACAGCATCATCGTACAGCAGCTCCAACTGGGAATCAGGTTCCAGTTCTACCAGCAGCTCTTCGCTATCTTCTGACAGCTCCTCAAGAAGTAGGTCCAGGAGCAGCTCCCATCGCCGACATCACCACACCTGTCATCGCCACACCCACAGACACCACGATCAACGGGTAGATCTACCGGTACCACGTAAGAGCTTAGGGATGACATCTGGCGTGATAAGTTTGTGGTGTTATCACCGTTGGTGTGGGACCATTTAACCGTTGACAGTAGTTCTTCCAGGGTGGCTAATTCTAGAAAAGCAGCTCGCACGAGACCCATCACATGTCTGGACACGTGGCTAGAGGCTTGGAGTATATATGCAGGCGTTCGCACGTCTTACAATCCAGAACTAGCGCCAGAGCTGTTCCGTTATCAGACTTTTATTACACGTGCCAGCAGACGATTTAAGCTGTTTGAGGGTTGTAATCCTCAAGCTCACGTGACCCTAAAAGGCGAAGGACCAGAGCTCTAACCAAGGCTTTAACCAGAGCCAATCACACTCGCGCGCTAGTAGCTGCCAGGAAGACGGATACTGATGCCGTCGTTGCAGGCCTGGGTCAGACTAAAAGCGAACTTTGCTTGCGCAGTCAACTCCAAAGATAAAGTTTCAATGGCAAAAGGTGCGTTGAAGTGTTTATGGGTGATGATAATTATGTTCATTCCTGTGGCGGTTGTTCAGTCAGTTGGCCTGAACATAAGCCATACGCGTGGTTTCAGTATGATGCACAGTTTCGACTAAAGTTGTCATCTAACTCCTCGTTGAAGTGGTCCGATACCGACCCTGAGCTCATAGTTACCTGGCTGTCTGCTGACGCTACCAGGAGTAAACCGTCATGTTTTACTTGCGGCAATCCGGACCATCTGGCCTCAGACTGCCCACTCATGGCTACGTCAAGTACGCCAGACGTGCCTGTCCCGTTTGTAATACCGCTGGTCATACTGCACGAGACTGCCCTCAACTGACTTTTGCTAAAAACACTCCTTCTGTACTACTCCCTGCATCTAATAAACTAGAGTTTTGTCGCATATGGAACAGGAAAGGGTCCTGTTTTCGTGGCCCCAGTTGTCGCTACTTGCATGCCTGCTCGGAGGACATCCTAAGCAATCCTGTCCCAAGCAGAGTCGTTAGCCCACACCCTGTGTGTAAACACAGAGTGCATACACCATTACGACCGCAGGTTTTTGCGCAATTTTACTGCACCATCCTGATAATACTTTCGTCTCCCGCCTTATTCAATCCCTTACCCATTTAATACTTGCTATTCTGCCCCCCACACCCCAGCTACAGCTAAGAACTTGCCTTCTGCCCTAGAACATGCTGACATTGTTGACGAAGCTCTCCGGAAGGAGTTAGCTGAAAATCGCATGGCAGGTCCTTACTCTTCTGCACCATACACTAATATTCACTGCTCTGGGCTTGGAGTGGTTCCAAAGAAAGATGGAACATGGAGACTCATTATCACTTATCGGCACTGATAGGCAATAGCATTAACGATTACATAGATCCTTTAGAATTTTCGTTACAATATAGTACTGTAGATGATGCAATTGCTATATGTCATAGATTAGGAAAAGGGGCACTTATGGCCAAGATAGACCTTAAAAATGCTTTTAGATTGTGCCCTGTGCGCCCCGAGGATTGGCACCTGTTAGGCATTTATTGGAAGCGCCAATACTACATAGACAAGTGTCTCCCTTTTGGTTTGCGTTCTGCACCATATCTCTTCAACATGGTTGCAGATGCTTTGCACTGGATTTTAGTTAATTACTTTGGCAATTCTAATTTATTCCACTATTTAGACAATTTCTTCTTCGCTGGTAAAGCAAATACACTTGAATGTACTCTAACACTGAATGATATACTATGTTTGTGTGATGCTGTGCAGGCTCCATTGAAGCCAGAGAAGGTGATAGGTCCCTCTACTCAGATGATTATTCTTGGTATCGGAGTTGGATACCGTCCTTATGCAGGCACGGCTTCCACAGGACAAATTACAGTCACTGTTGGAGGAACTGGAGCTCTTTGTTTCACTGCATCTCACTGACACATCTTGCACTAAATGACAGCTCCTTTCTCTGGTGGGCAAGTTGGCCTTTGCTTGTAAAATTATCCCTGCTGGTAGGATATTTCTGAGACGGCTTCTTGACCTGGCTCACAGTCACTCCACCATGGACAGTTTGATCCACATCAGTGATGAGGCATTACAGGATGCTCTGTGGTGGAAGAAGTTTGCTTCATCTTGGAATGGTGTGGCGTTCTTCCTTGACCCAACTTGGACCCCAGCATCTGAGTTGCAGCTCTATACCGATGGGAACTCTTGCGTTCGGTGGCTATTGGAATGGTGCATGGTTTAGTCAGCCCTGGCCCCCTCATCTGGCTGCCAAACCCATCGAATGGAAGGAGTTGTATGCCATAGTTATAGCTTGTGAAGTCTGGGGCTCTCACTGGTCAGGGAAGCGAATTTTGTTTCATTGCGACAACCTCGCCATTGTTCGTATCTGGGAGTCGGGGTTGTCGCGTTGTTCAGACCTTATGTACCTCGTGCGAGCTCTCTTCTTGGTGGCTGCACATAATAACTTTAATGTATTGATCCGACATGTCCTGGGTACCAATAGCTGTATTGCTGATGCTCTATCTCGATTGCAGTTGCCTCGTTTCTGTGCACTGGCCCCCGAGGTCAGCCCCTACCCAACACCCATCCCTGCCAATCTGACGTTCTGCTGACAAGACGGCTCCTTCGCCTCCAGGCCAGGGGCGTGGCTCATTCCACCAGGCGCACATATCAAGTTGGCATATCATCGTACCGCCGATTCTGCAACCAATTTAATCTCCCTTCCCTCCCAGCTTCTGAAACGACCCTTTGTTATTTTTGCACCCACATTTCACAGTCTGTCTCTCACCGGACTGTGATGGTTTACCTTTCAGGTATTAGGATGCTTCATATCGAGAACGGGCTTGCTGATCCAACCAAAAACGCCCCTCTGCTTCACTACCTCCTGACAGCCATCAGGAGGTCTAGTGCCCGAAAGCCTCTGCAGAGACACCATATAACTCCCGCTCTCCTCGTCACCCTAAAGACTCAGCTGCACCAGTCTGATCTGGCATCTAGAGACCGGGCAATGTTTTGGGCGGCCTTTACTCCCGGCATTTTATGGGTTTCTACGTGCGAGTGAGTATACTTCGCCATCGTCATGCCACTTCAATCCAAGATATTATTTATCGTGGTCGAGTACTCAGATTAGGGAGGAGTCCATTAGGATGCAGCTTAGACGATCTAAAACTGACAGATTTGGTCACTCTGTGACGTTGGTCATTGGACCAACAGGAACCTCAACCTGTCCAGTGGCCGCGATGAGAGCCTTCTTGTGTAAAAGGAACCACTCACGCAACGGACCTTTGTTTGTGCTTCAGTGTGGACGCTTTCTTACACGCCGGAGGGTGTCCTTCATGCTCCGAGTTCTCCTCCATTCTGCTGGTGTTGACCCCACTGGATATAGTAGCCACAGTTTCCGCATAGGCGCTGCAACTACGGCTGCAGCTGCTGGTCTTCCTGATCACCTTGGTCAAAACCTTGGGTCGCTGGAAAAGCAACGCTTACCAGACCTATATTCGCACCTCCCCGGATCTTCTCCGTGGGTCAGCAGCTAGGATTGCTAGCGGTTACTAATGGTAATTGTCTGGTACATTAAACTTGGGGATAATTTGGGGGAGCTCTGGTACCTATTGTTGATACACTGTGACACTGTCATGCTCGATAAGCTACCGAGCTTCGACAATCATAGTCAGTATTATTGCTATAGCATTACGGGGTACGCCCATTTCTGTCACGTTGCGGGCCAGCGGGTTTCTCTGACGCCCGTTACCTGCTCGTTGTCGGCCAGTGGGTTTAGCCTATCACGCCCATTTCCAGCAGACCGCTGGCCAGTGGGTTAGGTCACGCCCATTTCCAGCTCAAGGCTGGCCAGTGGGTTAGCTCACAGGTAAGTTATGCCAGTCACATATTTGTTGGCTACTGTTGATCTCAATGTGAATTCAACCACATGCAATGCTCCCCCACATTTTCCCCAAAGTATCCATGCCTGTTTAAAATAAGACTATTGTTGTTTCATTTGTTATCCATTGTTGCTGGTTAAACAAAAACAAAGACACACGCACACAAGTTAATTGATTTTTTTAATGAAAGAACTAGATATAGAAAAGAACAAGGATAAGTGAATAAACAACCAATGATACAAAACCTCGTGCTTAAGTTGGTTAAAAATCTCCACAAGTGAAGGGAAAATGTCATTCCAGAAGTTCATACTGTGTTTGGGAATAACAATTCTGACTGACTTCGCCTTCGCTTGTTGCTGCTAGTAGAACACTGAGAATCCATACAGCCGCTTGCAGTTAGGGAAAGTCCTGTCTTACCGCTCGGGGAAATTACCGTTCGACCATAGCTCGTTAACTAGCTACGCTTAATGACGAATTACCGCAAAATATTGACGTCAAAAAAAAAAAGGCATAAAATGTATTAGAATGAATGAGAAAAGTGCTGTTCTCCATTTTCCATTCTCTAAACAGGCAGTTTTACTATTGGAAACATTATTGGGATGATGAAGAAAAGGTATGTGTATGTTAAATGACTGTAGTGAGGTTCTATACAGTAGTTTCAAAAAATCCACTCTTTAAGTTGGAAGTACTGTATAGAAACTGATATTTGGTTCTAATGCACACACACAAAAAAATAACAACAAAAACAAAGACACACGCACACAAGTAATTGATTTTTTTAATAAAAGAACTAGATATAGAAAAGAACAAGAATAAATGAATAAACAACCAATGATACAATTGGTTAAAAATCTCCACAAGTGAAGGGAAAATGTCATTCCAGAAGTCTATACAAAAGTGTTTGGGAATAGGAAAAACTAACAACAACAACATGATTAGATTGAAACTTTCTCACCTAAAGGGGTCCGGGAAATGAAAAATGTGAAAAATCTCAGTTGCCGCTGGGGAATCGTACCCAGGAATTGTGATGATAAAGCCTTTTCAATCCAATAATTATGGCTCCTCTCCGGAGGGGGAGGTGTTTCTGGTCGACACCGAAAAGGTGTTCTGACGGCACATAATTGGTGGTCTGTTGAGTACGAGACTGCAGCAAGCGGTACTACTCAACAGTATAAAGGGGGAAATGTGAGGGTCTTGGAAGTCGTGGGTTGTCGTAGCTCAGTGGTTAGAGCACTGGTGGCTAAAGCCAGTGGTCCTGGCGGCGGCAACTAAGATTTTTTCAAGTTTTTCCTTTGCTTTTCCCCAGACCCCTTTAGGTGAGAAAGTTTCAATCTAGTTTTTATGAAGGATCAGAAATTGATAATAACAACATGGTTTCTGCTTTTATCAGGCACAAGATATGGCCCAATCGATCACACGAAAAACACTCGTGAACAAAGAGCTGCTATCTCTTCCATAATGACTACTTCTCTGGCCTTTACACGCCACTACTAACAGCTTATTAGCTACTGCATTTCATACAGAACTCTCAGCTACATAACATACAGTATAATTATAATCTTTATCTGGTCAGTCCCCACGCTTTCAAATTAAAATTTAAATGCATGAAACCTTCAAAGAAACTTAAAATATACGAGGATCTTTGATTTCACATTAAGAACTGACAGTTATAAGAGCTGTAATAAATGTCTTTCAAACTAGAACTCGAGTACGCACTGCACATGTGCACTTGTAGCATTTTTTTGGATAATATTTCGTGGTGGTACAAGGCTGGTCTTAGTTTGTTATAGGGTATTTTCAGGTCAAATTAAAGTTTAGGGGCGTGTCATTTCCATGAAACTGATGAAACTAGAGGGCAAAGGTCTCAATGCAGGAGGTATAACCATTTTAGAGGGGAGGTGGCAAAATACCTCTTAAAAAGGGCTAAAAAAATCCCTTGGGCAGGTTATCGAATGCACAAGTATTCAAGCAAATACTTGAAAAGATACAGCAATTAAAAACTATAGTCAAACATGCTCAAAGGGTGGATAGTGAAAAGTATAGATTTAAAAAGATTTTAAAAGTACCAATTCAATAAGATGATTTTTGCCTGCTTTTGGTCCATTAGGACAAACCAGCATGATCAACTGCTAGACATACACACGCAGGTAACACAATTAGTCTTACACCTCAATGGAGCCAAACCTTAGAGTGTCATGCTTGACTGCTCACGTGCCCCCACTAGATTAGGAAATATGTGCCACGTGGTAAGTTGGTATACCAAATGACTCCCCCACCCTCTTCCCATGCAGCAACACAATGATACTCTGGCTACTTTTGGGTTCATTCTAGGGATGGGTTCAAGAACTACCTTCAGTGCTTGAATGTTAAGTACAAGCACTTTACAATGTGCTTAGGCATTGAGCACTTGGTTTAAAAAATGCTTAACCACCCAATCCAGCACTTTTAATTAAGCTGCTTGAAAGCACTATTTCACGCATGTTGCGCACTAAAGGTGCCTTCAAGGAACATAATGGTCCCAAGATTCTAAGGATCTATCTGTTAGAAGCTCGAGCCATTCTCAGATAAAGGAAACTGTAAATTGTCACTTTTAGGCCCAATACCTGAATTTACCATGTAGGCCAAAGGGCCATGCATACCATCCACAGAGGTGAAGTGCTGATGTAAAAATTACAAATTTGTTATCTCGTTCACTAAGTGTTTAAAGCTAAATGGTGATTATCAATCACTTTGAATTTCGGGCTTAAATACAAGCATTAGCACAACTGATTTGCTTACCAAAGTACTTGAAAACACTTGAAAAAAACTGCTTAAAGTAGCTATAAGCACAAAGTGCTTGAACTCCTTGGTTCATTCATACAACTATGTATAGGACTAGTCTCATGAACCAGCCCTTCTCTGCGCGTAGAGGGGCATGGCGCAGGGGACGGTGAACGTCTGGTGACTTTCGCCAGGCTTTTGTGAGACTGTCCCGGAATGTTGGGATAACCAATTAAGCGACCAGTTACATAAACGTCACTCTTACGCGTCGACAACATTTACTCAACTCTATACACTTACCGCGCTTTGTTTCACGATGTTGTGCTCAGTACATATTGCGCAGGTCTATGACGCCACAAAAATGAAATTAATTGTATCCCAGCATTTCACAGAAACCTGGCGAAAGTTACCAAATGTTCTCCAAGAACGGCTGGTTAACGAGGCTAGTATAGGACACACCTATATAAGTGGGTGGAGACTGGCAGGAATACCTGTGGACAGTTATGGAGGTGTAACCAAAACATTGCATGTATTCAGTCCTAATATTGCACAACCAATGCATGCATGCGTGTATGGTAAGCCAAATGGTCCTTTGAAGAATAATGATTTCACCTACCTCTATGTACTCCTGGTGTTGCTGGTTGGCCTTCTCTAGGTTAACAGGTTCTGAGTTTTGGTCCATACGAAGTGCAGCCTTTGGAAGTGTGGAAGGAATTTCGCTTACTATTGCTCTGGAATACAAAAACAAATCTTCCTTCGTCTCCATAGTGAAGTTTCAACCAGCAAGCTAAAAATGTCACCACTTTCCCATCATCAGCAAACGCCCGCGCCAAGCGTGTAGTGAAATCCCTTTACCTGTTTTGATTGCTTCACATTTTAGTAGCTGCTTTACTTCTTCGATACGATAAATCATTTTTCGGACCGTATCTGGCACTCTCTACGCGTGGCTAAAAGGTGCTGCACCTTTGTATGCTGCCATGTCGAAACTTTGGACGTTTACATTCAACGTTCTTCGGAGGTATTCAGGTATGAAGTGACTTCTGGAACCTTTGTGTATAGCTAAACGTCTCCTTCCCTTCATGAAAATTTTTTTTGCTATTGGCTAAAAGTGTCGTAAGGGTGTAACATCACATATTGTGGCAGAACTTTGTTTACCACGAGTGGTTAAAATATTGTTGTTTTCCCATTAATCCAATTATTACAGGATTATGCTGATCTTATCAGATATCAAGCATTTACTAGTAATTATCTTGGATACTAGTAACTATTACTATGAAATATGATCATTTTCCTGCAAGCACACGCTGCGTACTGTTTATACCTAGTATCGTAGTTGCAAATAGTCTATATTATATTAACTGCTGAAAACATTAGCTCCATAGAAACTAATTAATACAATAAACAAATTTTACACTTTCATTTGATTTTGAAATAATTTTTTTAGAAAGTAAAATTTATGGCCATCTTTCCCGATCTGGTGTCCGTGTTACTCAAACAGCTTCCCTTTCAGCGACTAACCCCTCCCCTCCATTGGTAACTGAACATATTCAGTCGCAGGAAGACGATGCAAGCCAAGAAGAAAGAGAGGACTCGATAACCTTCGATTCCAGTCAGCTAAGAGAGTATCAACAGAGCATAGCTACACATTCAAGTGTGGAAGCCAGCCAAGTGAGTACCAGTACTGTAGATGGGACCAGTCCTGGTCCTGAGCAGGAACCAGACGTACCAGAAGAGGAGCAGAGGTGTATCAAGGTGGCCATTATTGGAGCTCCCAATGCCGGGAAGTCAACATTGATCAACCAATTGCTTGGGAAAAAGGTATCGTTAAAATAATACATCTCATTTCAACAAGGTCACTGTGTAACCTGTTACTATGGTAACTTTAAAGATGTTGTTGTTAACTATAATTAATTTCTCTACATTCTTTAATTTAGTTTATCAATGTTCTACCTAAATTTTTCATTTTGTTGTTTGTTGTTGTTGTTGTTTATTTATTTTTTAAGCAAAAGTTTGAAAGTTTAGGTGAGGTGAAGCCCAACATTTTCTTGTGGCTTATAAATTGCCCTTTACCATGCAATCAAGTGACTGCCTCTGATAGCAGATGCATGGCTAGTAGTCGGCCATTATACGTATCGTATCTTACATGCATGCATTGGTATAGCAAACTATAGTAGTGTTGCGACATTTTGGAGAATCACATTGGCAGTTTTATAAGACATGCTACATGCTTGTGATATTACGTATGTATGAGTGTATGTATGTATGTATGTATGTATGCGTGTATGTATGTGTGCATATGTGTGTGTATGTATGTATGTATATGTGTGTGTATATATGTAAGTTTGTATGTATGTATGTGTGTATTATTTATTTATAGGTATTGGCAGTGTCTCCAAAGGCGCACACAACCAACCGGAGGTCACTGGGGATCGTCACCATGGGCAACACTCAAGTAGTAAGTTTCAGATGAGCATTTCTCCCTTGGCTATTCCCTATTGAAGTACTTGTATGACCTTTATGATGCTCATGTCAGATAGTCAGAGCTGCTGTACTAGTAAGCTTGCTTATTACTCACTGGCTACCATTTTTTTAGAAGGCTTAAAGCCTTTAGAGCACCATCCAGTTGCATTCTACAGGCCATCAGGAGTATGGAATAAGTAACAACAACAACAACTACTACTACTACTACTAGTAGTAGTAGTAGTGTGTGTGAATAATAGGATGCCGATACCTAAACTATAATGTGTGGTAAAGGATCGTCAACTATAAATCCTTCATCTGGTCACTATACTATTTTTATTATCTAGTAATTATTATCAAAATAGATGTATTCTCCCACACACAAAAACACACAAAAAAAAAAAGCCTGTGATATTACACATTATTATTATTAGATTGAAATTCACTTAAAGGGATCTAAAGAGAAGCTTATAACTTAAAACCGTAAGGAAACTGGCACTGTGGGTGCTTAACAGTGAGCAGTAACCTAAAAACTGGAGCCAGCAGTAGGCGAGACGCCTAGAGTACTTAATAAAGTGTTAAAAACCGAGAAGGAAACGGGCGCTTAACAAAAAAACAACAACAGTGCTTAACAAAGAGGGGGTACTTAACAACTTGAGTCTACGGTATTATTATTATTACTAGTGATGTGCTTGAGCACAAATGACGAGCGAGCCTAAAGACTATACTATTTTTATATGAATGATTTTGACTTCTAACACTGAAGCTACTGAAAATAAGGTCCAGTTTTTTAATTTCGCATACACGGTAAAGGGATTTCAGTGCCATAGTAACCAGCTGCAACTGCTTGAATTGAAGGGGAAAAAAACAATAACAAAACAATACACGTTATTTAAACGTTTTCTTTGTGATATTCTTTAGCTAAGTAGTGGTTGTAACACACAATGCTTTGACACAACTGTACATGCACCTACACAGACTTACCTTCGCGGTAGTCTAGTGGACAATGTATTTTCAAGTAAATACTGTTGCGCACGGCTTATAACCATGACAAAGAGCGCATTGACTTACCACCGCCACTAACTCGAATAGAAAAACTGCACCCGCAAAAGAATTCAAACGGTAAACAATTCAATTTCTAGGGTGATACGGGTACTGATCGATAAACCAGAGGATTCTGTTTAGTGCAATTTGGGACGGGGTCGACCACATAACTAACACAAAAACGCGAGGGTCAAAGTACAAAATGACATACGTACGTCCAAACAAATAAACAAACATCCCCGATTTTCAATTGTGTTACCCCTGTAAGTGTCTCGCTCGCTCGCCAATTATTATTATTATTGTTGTTGTTATTGTTATTGTTGTTGTTATTGTTGTTGTTGTTGTTATTATTGTTGTTGTTATTATTATTATTGTTGTTAATATTTATCGGACCATTTTTGGTTAGGTAAAATGAATTGCTCCAGGTTATTGGTGGTTAATTTGATTTGATTTGTTGTTTAGGAGCTTCTGGACACGCCTGGCCTTATCCCTATCAGGTACGCGCGAAGTCTAAAGATGTCTCGTCAGTTCACCGCAGATCCGGGGCGTTCACTCATGGAGGCTGATTTAGGTGAGGAAAGGTTTGCCTTTAAGGTTTTGCGAGATTGTTTAAATAAGCTCACTGAGAAAGTTAACTGTAATATTGCATGCTTTTTTTTTTCTTTTTCTTTTTTTCTTTTCTTTTTTTTTCTTTTTTTTTTTAGGGGGGGGGGTGGGGGAGGGGGTGAGGTAGGTGCTGGTAGAGAATAAGTCACAGTTTCCACACCTATTAGCAGTTCTTCTGATTGAGCTTCTTCTTTGTTGATCTAACAGCAACACTGACTTATATTTTGCTTTACTGAAGCTTGATATATAGAAGTACAAGAGTTTGATGTCACATCTTCAATCCTTACATGGTTGCCATTGCTACTGGCAAAGGAGAAAGAAGACATAACTCTTAATTGATTACTAATGATTTTAGTCTTCGTGCACTAATTATTGGTGGGCGAGCAAAGGGAGTGAGACAGTATTAGAGGTTGAATATTTAAAAAAAATCGGGTCTATGTCGTATACTTAAAATGTGCAGCTTGGCATCAGTAGTTAAAACAAACGTTTGAATATTACCGGCTAAATGTGTGAATGGGTGTTATTTGATTACACACACACATACACATGAACACATACCATGTACGAGAATCAAGTAAATGAATATAAGACCAAAAGTAAAGTGATATCATAGTGAATATGTCTATTCCTATGCTTGCACAATCTAATGCTGACTTGCAGGCATTGTGTGTGCACACATACACACCACATCAACCATAACACTTAGTAGCATTGTGCTTTAGTGGTGGCTTCTGTAGTATCTAACTAGTGGTGCGCTCGAATAGCGCAAATGCATGGCGAGCGAGCAGACTCTTTTTACAGAAAAATAGGACAGAAAATTACATCTAACTGTAGTGCACAGTGTAACCCTTTCCATTCTCAGTTAGCATCAGAGAATCTAAAGTCTCTGATCCCAGACTAAACTAACAGAGTTACCTGAATAAACTTCGAAAGCAGTGGCAAAGAAGCGCAGCTTGACAAAGACTTCACAATTGTTTCAAGAAGAGAGTAGCTATAATTTTTTTGGTTGAAACAAAGTTGCGTAAGGCAGTGCAGCAGGATTCTCCGCGCTCGTTAATTGAAAAATACTGGAACTGTGAACGCTTTACCTAACTTACGTAATTAGAAGCGCGGGCGAATATTTTTGACGTAAATACGTACGCATACATACCTATATATATATATCTCTGAAATCTTAATTGAACACGACTGAGAGTCAGCTTCGCTCGCTCGCTCAATTACCAAGTAAAAGCCGTGTGAATAACCAGTAGCTCCTGACAAATAAAAAAAAAAAAACAACAAAATAACACTCGACTACTAATAAACGGCAGTTTTAAAAAAATTAGTCTGGTAAAGGGTTTTCAATACTATAGTAATCACGCACTGCAGCTTTTTGTGGCTTGGAGGGGAAAAAACAGGACAAAAAAACAAAAAAACCCTGTGTTTAGTGCCCCGCCTTCTCCTCAACTCTTTTACTGCCCCGCCTTCTCCTCAACTCTTTACTGCCCCGCCTTCTCAACTGTTACTTGGCCATTGTGTAATCTGCATACACGTGAATTATGTGGACTTATCCTCCTCTGTCACTACTAGTAACAGTAAAAAAATAAAATATGGCTGATATTCCTTTACCTAAAGGTCACATGATTTACAGTACCTATTGTCACATGATGGTCAGTGGGAATAATCAATGTTAGATAACGTTGGTCGACATTGATGCAGTTAGACTTCACGGCTAATAATTTTTATCTTATTTGGTTTCATCGCCTCTAGCTTCCAGTCATGCCAAATCAAGGCAAGATAGCGTGCTGTAGATTTGGCGTGCTGTAGATTTGATGATCCTTTACCTACTGCAATACATATGTGGAGAAATACTCGGCCAAAATAGTAATTGACTTGAAGAATATAATTTCCTGTTGTTGTTGTTTTTTTGTTTTGTTTTTGTTAATCTTCCTTCATGAGCTAAGTTCGGCGTATGTGCTTGTGTTGGTTTTCCAGGTATTGGTGTTAACATCCATATCAACAATTCCTTTTATTCTTCTCACCACCTGTAGTGGCACTATTGCCAAGAGTTGGCATTGGAGACTGACTGTGCAATGCAATGTTCCATTGACTACAACTGTTTGTGGTGTCCGTGTTACCTATAACCAGTGGCTGTATGCCTGGCTGCGGTAAAGTCAGAGTGCTTTGGGTAAGGGGTAGTCAATTTCACAGCTATAGCAATGGCACAGTAAACTGTCTGGTGTCAGTATGAGGACGTGAATGCCTGAAACGGTATATTCTAGTAATTGCTCATCACCTCAGTATATGTTATTTGGGGCCTACTTGAGCTGGTATAGTTGTTGTTACTTTTCTAAATTAATTCTTCTTAATTTAATTCCAGCTCAGGCTCATTGCTTCCTTGTTTGCCCGTGCCACTAATGGAAGTAGAGTAGCTATGTATTCCACTCTCGCCTTACAATTAGTGCCTGGGGCTACTCTTGTAATTACAACTCGAGTGGCGTCTGCTGTACAAATAGCAAGTGATCTATCCTAATCCTAGCAATGGCTAACATAAGCAGTTACGAAATACAATTAATTATACACTCAAATGATTAAATCAGTGGGGAAAAAATATTTAAACAAAATGTTTCAACTCTGTGAAGTATTTTAGTTTGGCATGGATTTCAAGTCACTGAGGAAGACTTTCCAGAGCTGGAATTGTTGACAGTTATACCAGTTTTGTAGGAGATTATTTAGCTTGTCCAGCACAAAGTTTGTGTTGCCAGCTTAGTTTGTATTTATTGTATGTAGTAACAGAGCCTATATATATACATTTTCATTCACATTCTCGATTTAAATATTTGAATTTTTGCCCTTTAAGTAGCTAAAAGCCAAGGAAGAACCAAGAAGGAGAGTGCTTAATGCACTACAAACAGATATATCTTGTCAGCTTTACTTTTCTTGTAGCTTGAGTGTAACTATTTCATGGAACACTGTAAGTAGACCACTTTCTAATGGCATCCTAAGGAAGAAAATTTTCACCTTGTAAAGGCAAGCTGATTAAATTGGCCTCTCAACGGCACAGTGAAGAGAAGTAGGGATCATGGCGTAGCAGCTTGTGTAGTCTACTATGGTGTGCTGCATTAATTATAGGAGTTCAAGTGTTCGGCCTTAGGGTCTGCACCAGCCACGTTGTAAATATTACATTATCCCTGCTTTAGCTATGTCTACTATTTTATTCTCACTGTATAGAAACACAGGGGAGGATCCAGTGGGGGAGGGGGAGGGGGGGGGGGAGGGGGGGGGGGCGAGGGGCAGGCCTCCTCCCCCCCCCCCCCTCCCCCTCCTTCTCTCCCCAACCAAGTTTTGGGATATAAGGATGATTGTACCAATAAGAGATTATACAGTTTACAGATCAACTACATGCTAACTTGTGATCTTCACTCATAAAATAATATTCAAATCATATACAATCAATCATTAATAGTTTTAAAATATATTTAGGCCCCTCCCTGTTGCTAGTGCTGGATCCGCCCCTGAAACGGGCATATTGAAATGTAACTGGTCCATCTTTGGACTCACTCTAGGCACTGAGAATGGGCCAGGTGTCTCTCAATTTGTGTGGGTTTTTAACAATCCTCGGTCTTCTCCCATGACCCATTATCCAAACTTCTTCAAGGATTATTATTGCTTCCTCTTTTTTTTTTTTTTTTTTTTTTTTTTTTTTTTTTTTTGATGGGTTTTCTTATTGTGAATATTGTTAAGCATTGTTCTGTGTTAATGAGGTTAATCCAGCCAATGGCGGAAGGTTGATGATGTGAATGATTGAATGGGAGAGGAAATAGTCCCACGGAAGACTTGTAGTTGTATGCACCATTAGAGAAGCCTCACTCTTTCAGCATTCTTGTGGCCATCTTGAGGCATATCTTTAGCTTGACCCAGAGAAGAAGAGGAACAATATATTGTTACTGTGTCCATATGATGTATTCCACCCAATGCTATAGATGGTCATTTGGTCGGTGAATTTATGTATCTCTAAAGACAGAAGTATGTCTTTTTTTTTTGTCTTTTTTTTCTTTTTTTTTCTTTTTTACTACAGCATAGTGCTTGTGTCTCTCCATTATTTGATGCTCAGCCAGCCATCTTGTTTAATCTAATGCCTGAAGGTATCAATGTGCATATATGTGGTGTGATAAGCAACCATTCTCTCTCATGGATGTCTCACAGGCATCTGAAATAAAATAGCCGAAAGTGGCTCGTTAAAAAGTTTAACCGTTCTGTAGTGCAACATATCTGTCCCTAAAATTCTGGACCTCTTCAGGGTTGTTGTTAGTTACTCTGGGGACATTTTTTTGTCTCGTTCATTCATTCATTAAATAGACTGTCTTTCCCTCTTCAGGAAGAATGCATCTGAACAAGGTGTTAATGCAAGACTGGGAGCATGTCTTGCTTGCTCAACTAATGCTCTGTAGTAGTTTTACCAGAAATGGACAGTATTTCTCTGAATTATTAGCTCAGCAACTCTGTTGCAGGTCGAGGCAAGTAATGGTGTGTTTCTAATGGAATGCAGTGAGGGGTAAAGCTGTAGTCTGGCGTCTTTATTGTTTTCTTGGAACATGTATTTGCTATTAAGGGTCTCCTTGTACCGGTGCCACTTTTCATCATGGTTGCCTGGATTCTCCCACTCAGAGTGATGTCACAACAGCTCTATGGAGGGCTAGCAGAGAGTTTAATGGGTGTCTGAATGCCTTTCTACATGAACTAAAGCAGAATCCTTCTAATTGTCTTTAAGATGAACAAGAAATGTATTTTTTTTCCTTAGAAATGTTTAAATTTTTAAGGGGTTGGTTTGAAAATGTAGATGTACAAAGTAGCTATGCTTAGATGACCGACCGGTGTGTCATAAATAAAAGGGTTCTGTTGTTTTATGGTTTTTGTAGTTTCTTTTTTTTTCTTTTTTCTTTTTTTTTTTTACCTCAAAATTGGACCATTGTGGTCACCTTATTGTATGCAAGATGGAATAATCATAGCATTCAGTGTTTGTGTTTCGTGTGGTGGACAATATCTTCTTTATTGACCATTTGCACACGCACGTTTCCCACTAATCTCTGGCTCTAAACCAACAACTCTCCCACAAATTGGCTTGAGCAGACTCGTCTTAGGCTATTAGTGTTAGGTATCCCCACCCACCCACTGAAACCAACCGCTAGACAGAACTTTCTCTCTCTCTCCTTCATGTCATAGTCAGGCTTGCATTAGCATGTGTGACTGGTTAGATTCATTTCAATCTGAGACGGGATGGTTGTGAAGGCAACCACATTGGTGTAATGGTTTTTTTAACTGGTCCACTGGTATCCCATTGTGGTGTTAAATTTTTTTATAATTCCATGACAACCCTTCTTTTTATGGAAGTTTTCTGTTTCCTACAACAGGTTCACTAAATCAAAATACTGAATTAAAGTTTTGTTTACCATGTATTCAATTGAATATTTCATAATTATATGACAACCTTTCTTTTAATTAAAGTTTTCTACAAGGGGCTCACTTAATCATTAATACTGAAGTTTTGTACTCTGATTATCAATCCTGAGAGATGAAGCACGAGAGGTTGTCTGTCTCTTGGGATTCTCAGTGACGGGCTAGCTAATGGTGTCAACTGGAACTACACAACAATTTAAGTGCATTTCATTTCTCTCTGTGGAGATATGATAATGGATTTTCCTGTATTGACATAATTAAGTACCTTTGAGGACGAAATTTGTTGTTGTGGTGGTTGTTTTTTTTGTTGTTGTTCTTTTAACAAATATTTAAACAAAAGAAGAATTAGTAATTTTTACTGCCTAGAACAACTTTTTTCTTCTTTAGAAAGAGAAGGTATATGGTAGTGATGACTGTCTTCCCAGCATATAGTAGTTTTGTTTCTTTTATTGTGTATTTTGGCGTAAGTACACTTTTGAGACTGACATTGTGTGTATGTGTGGTGTGTGTGTGTGTGTGGTGTGTACCAGTGGCTGTGATGGTGGACGCCTCGAACAAACTCAAGAGGGAGCAGTTGGACTTGAGTGTGTTGGGTCTTCTTCAGAAGTACCCTCTGGTTCCTTCTGTCCTCATTTTGAATAAGGTTATTGTTTTGTTTCTTTGTCTAGCCTGTAGTCTTCCTTACATCCAATCCTGTACCCTTACAAGACCATATAATGCATATAATGAAGAAGAAGGTATTATTGTGATAGAAACCAGAGACTGGCCCCTTTCTTCTTCTTTCTATAAATATATTTTTCACATTCCATATATTCTTCACATTCAAAATGACGATCATTACCAACTTTATCTAGTCCGGTTATTAAATAGCCGTGAAGTAGCTCAAAATGAAGATTGTGTTCTTTTGTGTAAGACAGGTTGGGACTTTCTTATTTTTACTTTATGTCTTTGTAATATTTTCTTTCCTTGAATTGCTTCCGCTACATACCTTTTCATTCAGGTGGATTTGGTTCCGAAGAAGACGATTCTACTGAAGTTAGCAGAGTGCATGACAGGCTCAGACAGCTCCGACAGACACCGGATGGGCTACCTGGTAAGGCGGTGGAAGGACGAACGAGTACCCGTTTCCCAAAAGCTGCAAGTCAAGGAGGAGCTGAACAAGTTGAGGAGAGAGTTGACGGCTAGAAAAAAGCAGGTGGATGAACGTCTGAAGTGTATGGTGCAAGCTCAAAGGGAGAGGGAAGAGAATTTGGCGGGACCAAAGAAGGATATCGCGCAAGAGCAGACAGAGAATGGGAATCCAGGAGGAGAGAAGAAGAAAGAGGCTGCTGCAGTGGCTTTGAAAGACTTGCCTCTGATGACCCGGAGCTGTTGGCCATACTTTAAGGAAGTGTTCATGATTTCGGCCTTGGATGGAGATGGAGTCCAAAAGTTCACGGTAGGCTATGGGGGCGTGGCATGTTGAAGTTTGTGATCAGTTATTTGTGTTTTTGATTTGATATCGTTGGCTTACCAAAGATATTAGTCTCATTTAGACGTGATTGCCGAACAAGACTGAACGAGTTAAATTTGGGGCAAATTAGCAGAATTAGGGGCTGAGTGGTGAGATTTATCTGAATTACAATCACTTATACAAGCAGTATATGTCCAATCATTGAACAATAAATATATCAATCAATCAATCTATCCATCTATCACGTTTTGATCACGGAAAGAAATGACCATCAGCAATAACAAGCATATTTTTCCCACAATTGAGAGGCTTCGCACAACCACCAGAGCCTGTGCCGGCCATGTATGGAATAACGCGTATCTGTCAGTGCCAACCACATCAAGGCCATTACGCACACGCTCACAAAACCCCACCAATCATCTCTGATAGCCACAGATATATTTCATATCCACACATATCCACACATATCACACACACATCACACACACACATCACACACACTACCTTTGCCCTCCAAGTGGTAAATAGCATAGCCATTTTGAGGCAAATGTTAACATGGGAAACCATTGTTCACCGTTGCCGACGGAGACAACCTGATTGGGAAAATTAAGCTGCTGTCATGTGCACACCCACAGGTTTGAGAAAGTCATTTATGCTTCATTAACCCGTCAATTGCTTGCTTGTAGTCAGGAGAAATAAAGTTATGAGTATTTTATTATTATTATTATTTGGGTTTTTTTGTTGGTGTTGTTGTTGGGTTTTTTGTTTTTGTTTTTTTGTTTTTGGTTTTTTGGTTTGTTAGTTTGTTTTTTTGGTTTTTTTTTTGTAGTATAGCCCAGTGTTTATTTCCTTTCCAGGTGCCATATTACTCAACCGTACAAGTTAAAGCCACCATTATTATTACTCACCACATCAGTAGAAATAACACTGAGGGATCTACTCTAAACAGTACCAAAATAATGTGGGCAAGATTCTACAAGTCTGACTTATCCAACCAGCTGTGCCACCTAATTGTTGTTGTTGTTGTTGCTGGGTTCATATTTAGACTCATTGTGTTTTTGTTGTTTTTTGTTTGTTTGTTTTTCTTCACGCTGCACCATGAGGACCACATGGGTACCACAGTAGTGCCCCAGTCCTCATGGGTACCACGGCAGTGCCCCAGTCCTCATGGGTACCACGGCAGTGCCCCAGTCCTCATGGGTACCACAGCAGTGCCCCAGTCCTCATGGGCACCACAGTAGTGCCCCAGTCCTCATGGATACCACAGCAGTGCCCCAGTCCTCATGGGTACCACAGCAGTGCCCCAGTCCTCATGGGTACCACAGCAGTGCCCCAGTCCTCGTGGGTACCACAGCAGTGCCCCAGTCCTCGTGGGTACCACAGCAGTGCCCCAGTCCTCATGGGTACCAC
>WLWD01000580.1_pt1 | contig 119726 bp, 49 predicted proteins | sample 6712731 | NCBI WGS metagenome assembly WLWD01 (sample SAMN12718690, study PRJNA576275) | sponge metagenome | isolation source: marine sponge | host: Mycale hentscheli | place: New Zealand: South Island, Marlborough, Capsize Point | collected 2014-11-01
TACCACCGCCATTAACTCGAATAGAAATGGAAGTCCCTTAAGTTTTCATACGGGTACTGATCAATAAACCAGAGGATTCTGTTTAGTGCAATTTGGGACGGGGTCGACCACATAACTAACACAAAAATGCGAGGGTCAAAGTACAAAATGACATACGTACGTCCAAACATACAAATAAACATCCCCGATTTTCGATTGTGTTACCCCTGTAAGTGTCTCGCTCGCTACGCTCGCTCGCCAATAAACAAACATCCCCGATTTTTTCATTTTTACCGCTGTAAGTGTCTCGCTCGCTACGCTCGCTCGCCGATTAACTTATGTTAACACTAGTGGTGCGCTCGAATAGCGCAAATGCATGGCGAGCGAGTAAATATATGAGTATAGGTAAAGATGATTTGTGAAGGAAATCGCTAAATAATAGCAATGATTAGGCATGAAGAGTTAACAATAACAGAATTACCTGAATAAACTTCGAAAGCAGTGGCAAAGAAGCGCAGCTTGACAATTTGCCATTCAGTCTTTCGCCAAGAAGAGAGTAGCTATAAACTTTTTGGTTAAAACAAAGTTGCGTAAGGCAGTGCAGCAGGATTCTCCATGCTCGTTAATTGAAAAATACTGGAACTGTGAACGCTTTACCTAACTTACGTAATTAGAAGCGCGGGCGAAATTTTTTGACGTACGCATACATACCTACATATATATATATATATATATATCTGAAATCTCAATTGAACACAGACTGATAGTCAGCTTCGCTCGCTTCGCTCGCTCGCTGAATAAATATATATAGCGAAATCTCGATTGAGTTACCCCTGATAGTGTCTCGCTCGCTTCGCTCGCTCGCCAATAACATATACTCGATTTTGCATTATCCACCCCTAATACTGTCTCGCTCGCTTCGCTCGCTCGCCAACTAACATCCCCGATTTTCGATTGTGTTACCCCTGTAAGTGTCTCGCTAGCTACGCTCGCTCGCCAACTAGTGGTGTGCTTGAGCACATATGGCGAGCGAGCCTGATAGTTAGGTAACATAATATTAAGTATTGTTACTATGTTTTAGCTTAGTTAATGCAAACACTATAATAGCAGTTATGACCTTTTATTTCGGCAAACAAATACAAAATCACTCTCTTACCTGATTAATGGTAACTTTTGTAGTATCAAACATCTGCCATTCTGATAATCTCAATCACCAGTAACTCTTGAACAAGCTCTCAGCTACGATAAAAAATAAACCAGTGTTATTTGTAATTTTAGCCAACAAATATGGAATTACTACTTACCTCATTCTTGAGTATTGATAACTTCTGTAGTATCAAATTGAAGTTACTTTGACCATCTGAATTACCTTGAATTCTTGAAAACAAGCTCTCACCTACAAAAACAAAAGACAATCAATAATGGCACACAAATACAAATTACTTTCTTACCTCATTTTCTTGAGCAGTGGTAACTTTTGTAGTACCAAATTTGAGTCCTTCTGACTATTTGAATTTACCAGTCACTGTTGACAACAGCTCTTAGCTATAAAAAAGAAAGGCCAGAGTTATTTTGCATATTTAGCTAACAAATATGGAATTCCATGCATCCCTTTAGTACAGTGTTCCAGTAACACTGCAGGGTGCGTTCCCAGGAGAGGGAGGAATTTATGCCCCACCCATGTTTCCTGAACACTGCACAGAGGGTTATAATATAACACTCTGAGAGGTGTTTGGACAACATCTTTAGCAGAGTTGTATTAACACCTTCTGCAAGCTTATTACAACACTAAGTAACATGTTTCAATGGCACTGCTAATAAATAATGACCACACCTCATTCACATAACCTCAAAATTTTTAGATAAATAAATGATTGACAATGAATATATAAAAATAGATTGAATAAAGTAGCTAAACAGTTTTAAAGCTGTCCTTTCAACATGAGTAGAAGAAATATCATGATATGCACTCCATTTGTGATCCATCATGTTCAAGATAAATATACCTGCATTGACACATAAAAATATAACATAAATCAATAAGCAATATACAAACTCATTCATAAATGCTAGTAAACACATATTCTAAACACACACACACACACAGACTCAGCTAAACACTGAATTCTAAACACGCTCATAAATGCAACTAAACACACTATCCAAAATATGTGACCCTCTACTGGAAAATCGGGCACAGCGCGGCAAGTGGCCCAATCCGCTGTAAATGCCGCCGTCAAAATACAGCTCTCAGTTTAGTAGTAAGTACAGTGGCTATCATGAGTGAAGCCAAGAATCTTGCTAGAGCATTAAACCTCAGCCACCGTGATGGTCTGGACATGATGGGTGGAGCTGACGCTGAAGCCATGGCTCCAGGAAGTGAGGACCCGCTTTCTGACTGTAAGTCACTTATTATAACCCTCATCAGTTCATCATCTTTTTTTCCCTTTTTTTTTAGGTGATGAAGAATTTGATGGCCATTTTACCAACTATTATGAAGGTAATAAATTTAAATTTAAAAATTTTTTTGATAAAAAAACAAAACAAAACTACTTCTTATAAAGCTTCTAGGGATGTCTCATCAGCAGAGTCAGGCTCTGCTACTCCACTGTTTGAAGACGAAGATGACCTCTATGATCCTCTGGATTCTTTGGACTGCTCTGTACCAGACATCGAGCCTTCATCATTGCATTCTGACCACTCATCTGTTTTCTTGTCACCACCCCATTCCGACCCCACTTTTCTTTCCCCTTCCGATACTGTGTCCGTTGCCTGCCGACGGAACAGCATCATCTGTGTTAAGGAAAGGAAGAGGTCAAGAAAGCCATCACCAGCAAGGACGAAACGACTTACCTCAACTGAGCAGTTAGACCAGTTTTTAGCCCGTCACAGTCACCAACTCCTTCACCATCACCAATTCCTTCACCATCACCAGTTTCGTCCGCCCTTATGAAAGAATTAGAAGTACAGACATCAATTATTAATTATTATTTTTTTATTTTTAGTCATCTCTTTTAAATTATTTACCATCTATACAAGCAATACACACCTTTACTTTGTTCTTATGTCCAGTGTTATCAAAACCTATCTAATTACATTGAATACGCAATATAATTATCCCAACTCAGCTAAAACCACAAAAAAAAAATACTCTAGTGGACAATAGTAAAAACAGACATTAACCCTCTCACCGGCAGATTAAATTCAGAGATCTATTTTTCTAGACTAATAATTAAAAAAAAATTCATATAAAATCAGGACTTCAAAAAAGTACCTAGCAACCATATATCACGTGAAAGTATATTTGATAGTGAACAATTGTGGTTTATTTTGGTTGCCTGGCAACAAGCCACAATGTGGTTATAGTGACCACAACATATGTATTTCCAATAAAATGACCTTTATGCAGTCTACAATACCTTGAGAATGTTTCTTATTTTTACAATATATGTTTTTTACCTATATATTTATTATAAACACACACAGCCATCTCTGCCAGCTATTGCTGTTGCCCACCGAGCACCCCGAGGAGGTGTGACTGCAAGCTCGGCAAAAATGTACAGAATGTTCAGCATATATCCACTAGAATTCATTATGTACAATAATAGACCAAATTTACAAGAAAAATTTGCTTTCAGTCCTTTATGTAACTACTGCAATAGTAGAAACACATACTTGTGCCAGTCAAAAAGTGAAGTAGAATGTGTAACATAGCATGAATTGAAATCTAATAGTGTACTATGATAATCAATGTCATCAAGATGGCAGACAAACAAATAAATTATTGGAATAGAGAAAAATGTATCACGTTGATAGAACAATAAAATTTAATTTCAAAACATATAGAAATGCACATCTGCATGCCAGGCATAACACAGATAAACATGCACATAGTGAGTTTGCTAAAAACACTGTACACATCTGCATGCCAGGCATAACACAGATAAACATGCACATAGTGAGTTTGCTAAAAACACTGTACACATCTGCATGCCAGGCATAACACAGATAAACATGCACATAGTGAGTTTGCTAAAAACACTGTACACATCTGCATGCCAGGCATAACACAGATAAACATGCACATTGTGAGTTTGCTAAAAACACTGTACACATCTGCATGCCAGGCATAACACAGATAAACATGCACATAGTGAGTTTGCTAAAAACACTGTGCACATCTGCATGCCAGGCATAAACACGAACAAACAGGTACATAGTGAAAAAATCTATATCTCAGGTCAAACAGCAAAGTGAAAAAAATCTATGTCAGGTCAAACAGCAAAGTGAACCAAAGTATGGTAATCCTGAAAACAGTTGCGCTCAGAAGTAATACATAAGTATGCATCACAAGACTTGCACATAAACTTCGTTTCATGCCTATGACCAACAGTTGAAAGATGCTTTCTTCTCCTCTTTTCCAAACACACAATACAATTTCCCTTTTTCTGAGTAACTTGGGGCCAGTGTGGAAGTGTATTGTTTAGCCTTCTCAATTGTGAACTCTCTTCACTTCTAGAACGACCAGCTTTCTCACGTGAGCAAAACCCACTAATTAGTTCATGAGCTAACTCTAGCCGAAAACTCAAAATGTCTCTTTTTTTCCTTCCCTTGTTAGCATGAAGTTCAGGTTGAACATACCCTTCCAGTACAAATGCATTCAGAATACACACCTCAAAAAGATAAAATACCACCCTTCGCCACCACTTTTTAGTCCTGCGACCCATATTATAATAAGACTCAAGCTGATCACCTCTATCAACTCCACCCATAAATTTCTGATAATCTATAACACATGGTGGACACTGACGTTCAATACGACTTCCATCTTTTTCTGTCCTCAAAATTGTGCTCCCACCAGGTATTTGAGCCACATGAACAGTACTAATAAGATATAAGGCTCGCTTATCAACCCAAGAACATGCAAGAAGGGGACCATTAGACCTATGATTGCATTGGCCTCTATTGGAAACTGTGGGTTTAGTTATTATTTGAGAAGGAAACCCTTTTCTGTTAGGACGACATGTTCCACATGCATTTATTTGTTTTTTTGCATATAAATGTTGAAAAAGAACTGGGCTGGTATAATAATTATCAGTATAAAGTTGCAAACCAGCTGAATCAATGTCATCTAATAAATCTAGAACTACTTTAGTACATAAGCCAATATTTATATTATTCCCATCATTTTCCACACTTTTTCCAGTATAAACCTGAATGTTCTTTACATAACCATTATGAGCATCAGCCAAGACAAACACTTTGATCCCCCACTTAGTTGGCTTGTCTTTCATATACTGCTTCATACCAAGCCGTCCTTTGAATGGAATCATAGCTTCATCAACTGTACATTCCTTATGAATTTCACATTCAGCAACAAAGCGAGGCACAATAATGTCTAACAATGAACGGACCTTGAAAAGTTTATCATGACCTGGTTGACCATATGGAATCTGGTTTGCATTATTAGCCAAATGAAAACATCGAAAAAGTTGCTCAAAACGCCGCACTGGCATAATATTAGAAATTCCAGGAGTCACTATTTCTCATATTTTGAAGACCAATACATTTCTATACGAGGCAATTTTAGCACACCAAAACATATCAACATGCCTACAAAAGCCTTCATTTCAATAATATTAGTGTCTTTCCAGGGACGAGATTTGGGTGTTGTGCAACAAACAGTATTTGCATAGCGGTTCGTTTCTTCTACCGCTAATGCCCAAGCCTCCTCTGGAAAAAAACGTTCAAATAATTCCAGTGGTTTTCTATTACTAGTGACACTGGTTGAAGTAGGCCCTGGATTCTTGTCATAGGCATACAATAATGAATTTGGCTCTTTCCATCGCCATTTTCCTCTAACTTCTTTCAAAGTTTGTGATTCCAAATTACTATTACTACTGCTGGTGGAAGTTTCACTGTCTGAATCACTACTGCCATGGTCTAAATTTATTTCACAATCATATTGTCTTACACTAGGTCCTAGATCAGCAGCACCTCTTCTTCCTCTTCTTGAATTTCTATGGCTTTTTCTACGAACACTACTACTTTCCCCCCTTGCAATTACTCCTCTTCTCCCCCTCATACTTCTACTCCTCCCCCTCCCACTTCTGCTTCTCCCCTTACCATCTCTACTCCTCTCATTCACTTTACTGCTTTCCTTCCTTACTCTTCCAATTCTTCCCTTCAAACTTCTACTTCTAACCCTTATACTCTGACTGCTTTTATCCAGCACATATTCATCCTCATCAGAATCTTCCAAGCTTGCTGGAGAATAAGCATCATCATCATCAATAGAAGGCACAAATGAAGGTCCAGGAAGATCTGACAGCATAGGCAGATCACTTAGTAGTGGGGCTGAAATAAAAAAAAAAGAAAGTCATAGCTATTACCAAATTAGCGCCATATTCCCGGGAAATATGAAGGTAAACAAAAAAGGTACCGCCATGTTGCCGGTAAAACTTTTACTCAAGATTTTGAGAATATACAAATAAATACCTATTTTCTTTACCTGGCATGTCAATTTCCATATCCTGCTCTTCACTTCCATCTGTTTTTTCACTGTCTTCCTCATTCAGGTCCCTCTCAGATCGAAAATCTTTATCTCTCTCGCGTTCCGACGAAGTGACAGCTTTAGCAAGCGAGTCAAGCTCGCTAGTTTCAAGAATAGCCCTTCCACGATAGCTATACACCTCTTCTCCACCTTCTTCTTCGCTTTCGCTATCGGAAAAGTCGTCCAAGACGAAATCGATCACCTCGGTTGCTGAGTAGTTCCTCGCCATTTTCAAAAGGTAACGCCTAAGCTTTTTTTTGTCCAGCTACCTTAGTTACGTAATCTCTTTTTCTATTCTAAAAATAGCTGCAATAGAGCAACTCATTAGCCATGCTTTGGCCGCTGTAGCAGAGCTAGAGCTGTCTCCGTTTAGGGGAAAAAATTATTTTCCCGTATGACGTAATGCTCGAGCGCCTATAGGCGCTTGTGCCGGTGAGAGGGTTAACAAGATAAATAAAACTATTAGTGCAAACACCAATAAAAATGACTCTAGTGCATGTGGGCACTAATAAGAATGACTCTAGTACATGCGAGCACTAAAAAGAATAACTCTAGTACATGTGGGCACTAAAAAGAATGACTCTAGTACGTGTACACACTAATGAAAAACCACAAGCCCACCTCAGAACCACTCAGATAGCCTCGAAGGACAAAATTTAACGACAGGAAGTGAAACTGGAAGGGACATCATGTGACACGCCCACCAGTGAAGAAATAATTTGGCCTCAAGAACTTCGCCCGTACCTCGTGCACATCGCAATAAAAACCATACCGCGCATTCAGTAAGCACTAGATTGAATAGTAAACAAATTCTCAGAATATTTTTGCCAAAGTTCCGTACAGCAAGACGGTCTTCTGTGGGGATTTTTAAAATAGACATTGCGTGGAGCAATGGCTAGATTTTTTCTATTTCCTGCCCTAGCTTAGCTATATACAAATAAGTAGCCAAAAAAGTTACTGTCAATTGTAGAATTTAGATAGATAGCTATTGCAGCTAAGTTCCCTTACTGCTTGTTATTTATAAACTTCTATGAAATACAGTATGAAATATTTAGCTCATTGTACAATTTAACTTGATTTTAATAAAGTACAACCATGCAGTTAAAGATAATGGCTTGAATATTATCAGGTAAATAAATGCTAAAGAAACAAAAAATGTGGTCATTTACACCAATTTTCACAATTACACTTATTTCAGTGTTACTGGAATGCTGCAGTGTTTACACTTAGAATTAACACTGGCCTCAGTGTTACTATAACACTGCAAGGTTTTACACTCTTGATTTACACTTCAAAAGTGTTATTATAACGCTTCATTTTTAACAGTGTAGTAGTAGCTTCCTTAGCATTAATACTTTATGTGCTTACATACGCTTTTCAGAAGTAGTGATAGCTCTCTTAGTACTGACTACAGGTGGCTCTTGACAACTAGTAACAAGCCGCACTTAGCCAGAAAAAAGGCGAAGTTTTGAATCTAAATCTGGTAAAGGGTCTTCAATGTCATAGTAACCGATCGAATAAACTTTTTGTTTCTTGAAAAGCAAGCGTTTTCGCAGGAATTTTCTCACACTTTGGAGCTTAAGTATAAAGTAAGGCTTGCTTAATGCTGTAGTTTCAGAATAAACTGGGGTCAAGCCTAAAAAGCCGTGTTTTTTTGAAGAAAAAACGTTCTCCGCGCGTGCGTTTAAAGGGCATACGTACAATCCATACATACATACATATATACATATATACATACTAGTGGTGTGCTTGAGCACAAATGGCGAGCGAGCCTGATGTTAGGTAAAATAAGACTAAGTATTGTTACTATGTTTTAGCTTAGTTCATGCAAATACTATAATAGCAGTTATGACCTTTTATTTCAGCAAACAAATATGTACAAAATCACTCTCTTACCTGATTAATGGTAACTTTTGTAGTATCAAGCATCAACCATTCTGATAATCTCAATCACCAGTAACTCTTGAACAAGCTCTCAGCTACGATAAAAAAATAAACCGGTGTTATTATTTGTAATTTTAGCCAACAAATATGGAATTACTACTTACATCATTCTTGAGTATTGATAACTTATGATTGAAGTTACTTTGACCATCTGAATTACCTTGAATTTTTGACAACAAGCTCTCACCTACAAAAACAAAAACAATCAATTTTAGCACACAAATACAAAATTATTTTCTTACCTCATTTTCTTGAGCAGTGGTAACTTTTGTAGTACAAAATTTGAGCCAATCTGACTATTTGAATTTACCAGTCACTGTTGACCAGATCTTAGCTACATAAAAAGAAAGGCCAGAGTTAATTTTGCATATTTAGCTAACAAATATGGAATTATGTACTTACCTCAGCTTCCCTCGAGAAGTAGTAGCTTCCTTACTAATACTACGGCATTCTGACTACCAACAGCTCTTGACAACAAACAACTGGCACTCCGTATCCACCCACAAAACGGCGAAGTTTTGAAATTAAGTCTGGAAAAGGGTCTTCAATGCCATAGTAACCGGTCGAATCTACTTTTTGTTTCTTGAAAAGCACGCATTTTCGCAGGAATTTTCTCACACTTTGGAGCTTAAGTATCAGTGATGCTTGTTCTCCTTGGTATCAGTGATGCTTGTTCTCCTTGGTACCAGTGATGCTTATTGACGTATAATAATAATATAATCTTTTAGGAAGCCCCAAACTTATCTTATGCCTTTGTTGTTATCTGGATACTTAGAATATAACCGATTTAGTTTTGGTATTATGACATATGGATTTGCTGAAACTAACTAAGCTCAGATGAGAATATGATGAGCAGCTGATCTGACTTAACTTTACTTTTTAGAAACACACAACACTTTTACACACATACTCACTTGTTCACTGGATATACCTGTGCTATTACGAGTCAATAGCACCCGTAAAGAAATTGAAATACCACTCAGCTTCCCTCGTGCTATTTCAATCACGTTACTGGTGCTAATAATCCCGAATAGCACGGTTACCGTGCTATTACTCGTACTAAATACCAAAATCTCAACTGAAATTCATTTGTAAGGGTCTCACTTTGCTCACCCAATAACCAAAAAAATATGAATATTATAGCTCTCCTAGAATAGGGTAAGTGTGGATAAACCAACATATTAGCTAGTTGTGTAAGTGTCCACATGGAAGTGAAGTAACACATTTTGTTTCAAGATTTTTTTAGTATTGACTTTTATTTACTCAACTTACTCTGTGTCCATACCTGCATGCAAGGATATATCAGGACATTTACCTCATTTTTTAAACCACCCTTATTTTTCTAATTCGATAAGAAAGTTCATATTCTACCATTTTAAAGGAACATTAGATAATTTGAACACAAAGATAGTAACAAGTGCTTACTTGTTAAATTTATTACTTTAGATTGCCCAATGAAGAAATCTGCCATACAATGCAGTGGATATAGTTTGCTCATTAGTTTAATGTTTGTATTACAAACAATAATATGGTAATTGTATTTTAAAAGTGTTACTTATAAACAACAGTTGAGTTTTTGTCTTTTAGTCATTTTTACTTACAAATTGGACTTCATCAGCTGAAACAAAAACAAATATCCATATTTTATGAGTTTTTTTCTTTCAACTATTGAAAAGTATTGACTGATACAATATTCCTGTAATGCTACTTTTTCTGTCTATGTATACTGATTTACTGTACAAATCAAGTACAATAAATAGTAGCTATAGGGGAAAATAAAATCAAATTCTTACTGGAAAAAATGATCAGATTTAGTGTAATTTTGATTGTTTAGGTGAAGTATAAGGGGTGGGGGTGTGGGGGGAGGGGGGGCTCTTATCAAGATGGGGTGAAATAGCTATAGCTACTTATGGACAATTTTTTTTGGCTATACAGTTACGACTATAATATTAATTCGCACAATAATTAGCATTTAATGTGACTGTACAGAACTGAAATGAATGAACTGCTAAATTCAGGAAGAAAAAAAAAATTAAAACCAAGAGCACTTGGTTTTCTCCATAATATTCTGAGAAAAACACTTAATACTATACAACATGCATTGGTAGGTAATCTTGTACAAATTATATATTATTGCTTTTCTTGTCTTAAGAACTGGTTTTGAGGACACTGGTAACACTACACCTCATGTTTTAGTAAATCACAGTAATAATTATTTCTGCCGAGAATGACTGAATCTTTGAATCTAGATAGTCGACCATTTTACGATATTACTCTATAATTCTACCTTTTTTTTTTACACATGATAACTCTTGATTACTTTAAAAAATACTGTACTTTTCACAGATAGTCATAAAAAAGTTTTAATAAAAATGTTTTCAACCATTTTGCAATAGCCATCATCAGTGTATGGATGATGCTCCAATGAAGTAAAAGATGTCCACAAAAATGTTTCTGTGACAGAGTTTAGCTAACATACATGTTACTGTGACAGAGCTGTAACTACATTCGTTTCTGTGACACACGAAACCATGATGTCCTTTCTCACCAAAGTAAACAACATGAATGTAGTTACAGCTCTGTCATAGTAACATGTATGTTAGCTAAACTCTGTCACAGAAACGTTTTGTTTAAGGACATTAATATTCTGGCTTACTAGTCCGCAGAGAGAGAGGCTCCTTGACTGGCTGTGGTGATACCACTCAGTTTAGCCTTTGATTATTATAGTTACTTTATATATTGTATTGTAGACCAGTGTTCACTACTAATATAAAAGCATTTAAATTAAGTACGAAAATTATGCTTTACTATCTTAGTATGTGACACTAAAGTGGAGTTATACATTACATGTCTAAATATGTGCATAATGTCAGAACAGTATACATATGAGTGAATGAAGTGTTGGTGGTATACCAGAAGATAAAGCAGGACTACACCAGTGTTTATTTAATACAGAAGTGAAAGTGAAGTGTTTTCTTTACTTTCACCTGTATCAATGGTAGAATTAGCTGCAATATACAATGTCTTGCTATCTTTTGAGACACATATCTCTGGCAGTTTGATACCACATCTTGAATCATCGCACAGTGGTTGACTGGTAGTTGTGAGAACTTCCCGTTCCTTAGTATAAGGAGGTAATGAAGGAGTTTCATTATCTACTTATAGAGTGTAGTAAAAATCATGGTGGCAGGAAGTATTGCTATATAATTTAGTATACCTGATGATGTGTCATCATTGTTGCTTGGATTGATTAAGTTTTTCAATGCTGGAGGTGCAAGACATTTCTCCGTCAAGTCTACCTCGTTAATAGTTGAATATTGTGTAGGAGCAGTTTGAAGTGATGTAGGCTGCTAGTAGATGTAAGATTATATATTATGGTCAATTATTTGAGCAGCTATTCCATATATTTTATAAGTAGGTAAAACTAATTAAGTTATTCATTTGATTACATTTACATAATCTACTGTTGCTTTTTTTATTTTATCACTAACATGACAGAAACAATACATTAGTTTTGACACCTTTGCAGTTGTCATCATCAGTGAATAGACAAATAAGTGAAAGAGGCAAGGACAACTAGAACTAAAATAAATAGATTTGTGCTAGATGTGGATTAAAAAAACAAAGGTCTAGCGAGAAAATACTGCAATAATATGTTAGTTGTTAGCTGTTCTGCTTTTGTTTTTTTTCGTTTCTTGATTGGGAAATCATAGAAATTTTGATAAAGATAATATATTATTAGTTCATCAAATAACAATTAATTCTTTAGAACAGAATAGTGTAATGTATGAACCTTTGTGTTTCAGTTACAAATAATTATGTGTTGGACAGACATAGAGTACTTTAGACTGATTAACAGCATCAATATGCATTGACTTAAAGACTTTCAATCACTTCAGTAGTTGCAGAGCTTGTATAAAGACAGGTCACAACATTAATTGTAACGATATTAAGGTATTATCTATTTACTAAAAAACAAAGAACAATTTTGTGCATAGAATCCTGGTTACTTAAAATGCTGGATTCAAGAATGAACAGAAATTAGGGAACACTATGATGTGACTATGATGATAGCTTTATTCAGAAACTAAAAAAAAAAAAAAAGAGAAAAACAAGCATACATTAACAACAAAACTGCTGGAAATCTCACAGCCGACTCATTAATTAACAATAGCATATTTTAACATTTTTACAGCCAATATGATGTTAGTTAAGACTTAACCCAATAATATTTTGAAATCCTGTTTAGGGGTTAACTGAGGTTGAAGTTATAACCAATTTTTCCTAAACACTTTTCTTTTGCATCTACCCTCTTGCACAAACATGTTTACTATTGTTTAATTCCCTATGTTTTTCACTTTGTACTATTTATTAATATTGACATCTGTATTGCTTCAGTTTTTTTTAATTCTATAGTGAAACAGTTAAAAATAATATGGTTATTTATCTGATTACATTAATAAACATAATGCAGACATGTAATACCTGTTCCTTTTTTAAAGATGCAATTTGGGCGTAGTCCTCTGAAATATAATATTGCTTCTCTGTAGGTCGACGTAGGGATGAATACTGTGTGCCGCAATTCTTTAATTGGGAATAATTTATGTATTATTTAGCACTATAATATATGCATAATACAATAGAAGAAGCAAATTTATCGCCATATTAATCTTAATACTTTGAGTAAAAACTCAAAAATGCATTATTGGCAATGTTTTAGTAACTTCTTTGACATTGATTACCATTGCACAGATTACTTACTGATGACATTTCATCTCTATCATTTGGACTGGCAACAGTGACCGTGGGATGCTTGCGAGATAACTCTTCGTAAAAGTCTTCATTCTATAAAATGCATTCACTTATCAAACTAATAATTACAACTCGTCATAATTTACCTTTGTTCCAGTTTTTTCATTTTCTCTTATTTAAAGAAATTACAAATCATTAATACTATCTAATATTATGTTCTTACCTTTGCATTTTCTTGTTTATACTACTACCTAAAAGAAACAAAAATACAGTAACTACAAGTATTAGTTATCATAGCAACTTACATTTCCAAATTATAAATGCTGTAATAAGTGCAATTATTGCAATTAATATTCCAAAAAAAAACACAACTGATGATACAGTAATGTAAACGAGAGAATTACTACTTTCAATAATCATTTCTTGTAAAGTTTTATAATAGTTGGTAGTTGTGTATGTTGTATCCCCAAACTTGTTGTCATCATAATGTTGCGAAGTTGAATTTACTACACTTACATTTCCTGTCAAACATTTAAGGTTTTAATTTTTCTCATCATAATTATGTTTTGTTTAACCTTCATTTGAACAATTCACAGTAGCATTCCAACTCCCATTGATACATATGACCTGTACAGGTGGCACATCTATGTCCTCACAGTAGTTGTATATAGTCCATATTCCATTAACAAATCTATATAGTCTTCTTGTTGTTGCGTTGTCACTCATAATGCATGGAGCTGTGGAATTAATTGGAAGGGAATATGAAGTTTTTTTAAGTAAAGTGCACGATATGCAACCTGACAATAAACTGCTATACCATGTTCTATTGGTAATAATATTAGGAGCAACTTCACTTAAAACAGTATTGCAGTGGTTTATTGCTTGAAATACTCAATAAAATGGTGACATAACCATGTTTGTTTAGTAATGTCTTACTTTATACTGAAGCAGTGGGGAACAATTGAAGTAACGTTGTTCATATATTGTTTTGCAGTAGATAAAATTGATGGTAAATATATTCAGTGTAGGTGTAGATTATTGAAGATGTATTGGAGACTTTTCTAGCTAATAGCTATGTGTTTAATAACTCATATTCTAATAGGAACATTTAATTACACCTGGTATGTTATATTTGTGTTATTGCAATTTTTACTTACTTAACTATCATAATTTATCTTTATTAGTGGACAATTATGCATTAACTGACAAGAATAAAATTCATAGATGAGTGTGCTAAAAGTGCAGAGCTAAACATTAATTCTTTGCTAAAAAGTATTAATTTTTATTTGCTATTGTAATAATGCTTGTAAGATAGGTTGCCTGATAAAAGGTTGTTGTAGCATGTGCAATTGCAGCTAGCTTAATTAGGCAAGTTTTTATCACGTACCTAGTGTGACATTTGACAGTGAATGATATACGCTGTCATTTTCAATTTGATAGGAGATATGCATAACATAATCACTGAAATCAATTAAACTACTCCAATTTAAGTGCGTTATAATGCTTCCAAAAATCGTCATCTGTAAAGTAAAACTTGTAGTCTTCACTTCCAAGTGATATATTATGTTTTTGCAAGGTGATTTGATCTGTACTAGTCCATTAAGTGATAGTTGTAGAATAGGTTGAGGATCTTTATAATATAACAAAAATACAAATTATTGTAGTTATTTAATATGACTGTTAAAGGTACTAATCTTATGTGTCATGATCAATTGAATAGACTCTTCATTACATTCTATAGTGGATCCAATCAAAGGAATAGGAGTGGGTATTGTTAACTGCACAGCAATGAATGACTCATTTTTATAGACAATTCGGAGTACCACTTCCACAGATTTGATCACAAATGTCTGTTCAATATCTTCATTTAGTTGTGTGTTATAGCTATTAGAATATGTTGGAAATCCAACACCAGGCTGTATCTTCCAGTTGATAAACTTACCAGAACATATAAAAACTGCTGGTTCATTTGGGCAGTTGACACTGCCATTACCACTAACTTGAACTAATTGTCCTACAATTTGAAAGTATTAAAACATTAAGTAGCAATGCTTAGTTGTACACTTACCAAACACAGATTAGAATTGATGACAAAGAAAATATATATAGACTAAATGTGTCATACTTTATGATGACCTCCTTGATAATCTGCTACTATGAACTCTTGCTAAATAGCCAATGTAGCAAGAAAGGAAGTATTAAGCATTTCCTGTCTCCATTTGAGTACTACTTTGAAGCATAATTAGAGTATATTCTAAAATTAATGTATGAATTAGAAAATAAGCACAACATAGCAATAATTGTGCTTTAAGGTTATGTTAAATCATTTTAGTTTCACAGTGTTTTGAATCATATCTGCCTGTCAAATTTTATTATATATTTAAAGTGTGTAAAGTATAAGCTAATCTTTGAGGCCACATACTATATATGTATATATGTATGAATTTATTTATTCCATGCTAGATATCTTCAGGATATTAGTTTAGGTAGTAACCCTGAGATAACTCACACTATCACACTGTGTTTCCCCACTGTGTTAGCTCAGGTTGTATTTCTGCTAGCTCAGATAGCAATTAATTATAGCAACTGGCCTAGATTGCTATATTTTTGCGTTTTACAGGTACCTTACTCTGTTGTAGCCTTCCAAACAAGGTAAGTCCAGCTGCTACAATATCAGCTGGGGTTGTGGGGAGCCCCTTAGAGAGTTTTACAACCAACTCAACACCATGACTTACAAATCCTGGTACAAAATACTGTAGTGAAGGTATCTAGCATAGAATAAACCACATATTTCACACTTAGGCTTTGTTTTCACTTGCACCTGATTCTTGACAATAAATTAGCCTGCTTGTGAAATATTTCACCATACCACATGACACTCTGACTCATGTAATAAATACAATAAACCTTAAAGCATTTGTAACCATAAAAAACTATACTTTAAGCTAAAATTTAAGCCATGAGAGCCATAGGGTTGGCTTATTAAATAGAGTATGTTCTGTTCTTTACACTGAATGTTATTCAGCAATACAGTAGTTATAATAAGCACTTGATAATTTAAAATATATAGTAGGATGCCAAGGCAGCAGAGATGTAACTTACCACAAATTAGTTATTCACTAGTGAGTTAGTTGTTTATTGTAAACATAACCTTTTACTATGATTGTTATCATAGCCATGTAAGTTTAGACAGAATGTCAGGGTAGTGGTGCCAGTGCAACTAGTTTACGGTTCACTACTTACTACTAGTCAACACACTCACACTGGCAGAAGTTACTCTATAGTACGCTGCCACCAGAATCTGAACTGACTAATCTCTCAATCCCCAACTAGCCTAACTCCCACTATTACCAGTGAAGTTAGTTAAATGAAAGATTAATTATAAGAAAAGGAATGACACAAAACTAATCACTATTAGCCAAGTCAGAACAAAGCCAAGTACAAAAAACACAGCTTTTGTAGTCAATCACTGACTTAATGACACACTGAGGAAACAGATTGCACATAGCCGAATAATGTGATGAATGACAAGTGTTAATTAGTATGCATGTACTGAATAAGTGTTTGTTATGCAATGCACCCAGAGCTTGAAATATTTTTTGTCTTCTCCTCTCTCCCTGACTACAAGTGGGGGAGGGCCCCACAAGGGTTATTCCCTTTGTCTATCAAGAAGGGTTAGTAAATATAAACAAATTATAAAAAACACTCTATAATAGTTGATGTTGATTGTAGATATTTGATTTCTAACTTCAAGGTAGCGTCTTGATGAAACAAGTTTGAAATTTGAGTAGTTAATATTCCCCCCAAATTGAGAAGATATTACAGCATTTTCAAAATAGAAAATTGTAATTATTGTACATCATAATAATATAACATAGAGTGATGATAATAGAATTAGTCTCAACAAAAACTTTAAGGATATTGCCACATAAGTAATACATGTTCAGGTAGCTCCCTGAACCGGCTGTGTCGGAACTTCTGCTGCAGGCAGCCCCTCCCCCTTACCTGTATAACTGGAGACAGCAAGTCCTGCACTCAGAAACGACAAATATTTCCATAGTAACCTTTTAATGTTTCATTTATAGTTACAATAATGCATACATTCCATCATTATCTATCCATTAGCTAGCATATCTCACTCTCTATATAAACAGACTATATTTATCATTCTTGGCTCTAAAAGTAATATTTGTAACTGGAGACTTTGTCAGTAACGGAATTTATCACCGAGTTGCTCCTTCGTAGCAGCTCCCATCTTGCTGGTAACTAGAGAGTCGTCGTCCAAGCTAGCCACCAACTAATTCAACCTCGCTCAACCTCGGGTCAGCTCATATCTTTATTCATCTTCACAAATTACAGTCCCTCAAAAATATATGTGGTTTTGATATTACACCTGTGGTTATGCCTGTGTGAACTACTATCCTAAAAATTGGAAAAATTTATCTGCTTGAGCCACAGAAAGTGTAAATTAAAACAGAGTATCTTCATACTTTTTAAGCTGTTCTGTCCTCATTATTAACTTTTTTTAATTACTGGCTAATTCAACCCGACCGTGTCCAAGCCAAGGAGGAGAGTACAACAGCCAAGGCACGACCAGTTGACGCCAGTATCCAGCTGATAACCTAAGCCCATATACTACTTTAGATGTCCAATTTTCACACATATTCTCTCTATTCTTTAAAAGACCCCAAATAATTATGTAGTACTTCAGCCCATTTGGTCCGCTCGCATATCTTTATTACAATGATCTAAACATGTTTTTGTTTGCTTAAAATTTATAGTCTGTAACATTGTAAGGATTGTGCAAATTGTTAATTAACAACACTGTTTAATGAGCTGTGAATCAGACACTAAAATGCCAGGCTATTCAATAAATGATTTCAGTAACACATAGTAAGGCTGATATAATATAGTTGTAGTACTAATACAAAGTTGGCTACAAAGATGTATGTGTCTTTGTGGTCTTTTTCAATGTGTGCTATGATGCAGTCATATATGCTTCATTAGGTGATAATTCAATAGAAGTCACTGAGTTCTTCACCTCTACTTCTTCATAGAAGGGCACAGTTGTAGGTATTAGATCATTATCTCCACTAATTGTCTGATTCTTTCTTTTTGTGTTAGCAAACCTTATTCCACTCCAGAATCCTATGAAAAAGAAAAGAAGGAAACATCCTATTATAGTGAATAATACTATTAATATAAACTCTGTTATAGATAAATCTAAAGGGTGTGAAGAATGTTGAGATTCCGTGGAAACCTAAGTGAACACAAAAAAGTTCTTTATAAAGATAAAATAGAAGTATATGTTACCTACAGACATATGGGAACCAACTGGACCTGCAGTATTATAACAATATTTAATAGAAAATATATTTCAGCTATTTATCTAACCTTCTGTTTGATTTCTGCATATATTTATTGCATTATTAGTCCACTCTCCATCTGCTTTACATTTCAACTTGTAAAGTGAATTGTTATTTTCTGAACTACATGTAATGATTGCAGTAAATTCTCCAGAAATATTGGAATTGTATTGTACCCTAGTAAACCTATCTTGCAGAAGAGGACACATTCCTAAAACATTAAAATAACAAAGTGAGGTTAATGCAGTGTCTAATAAAAGGCTTACAATTTTGTATGTGATTATTGTATTATTCTTTATTAGCACAACTCTATTCTATGTTCACTTAATTATTCTTAACAGCTATAAATAGATTGATTACCAATTATAAAAGTTGTATTGACAGTATCTGCACATGATCCACTAGACACTGTAATATTGTACTGTGTAGAGTAGTCCAGAGCTAGTGTGACAGATGTAGTATCAGTTATGACATGAGGTCCATGGAGTGGAGGAGGAGAGACAGTCACTTCATAGAGTGTCCTGTTAGTCACATCTACTGGACTCCATGTCACTAGGAAGATATTGTTTTGTTGGGGAGTGAGAATGAGTTCTGTAGGGACTAATTATATACCATATCAATAATGATTGCACAGATTAGTGCAGAATATAACAATACAATTGCTAAATAAAGAGATGCATCGAAAAATGACCCTTTTTTGAATTTGGACATGCACAGTATGTTAGTATCACTTGAAAGCACATCGCGAAACTGAACAAGCTGCAGAGGTAATCAGGCTAATTATCAACTGACCTGACCTGTTCCTACACCCCTGACTTTGACTTTATCAAACTTTAAAAGGAGAATTTAATGTAGAGCTCAAGAGCTAAACTCACTTCTTCCTTACTACTCCTATATATTATTATGTGGTGAGTAAAAATAAACAACTAGTAATTACATATTGGTTACGAAGTGTAGCTATGCATATTTTATCAAATTTTTGTGCTCAAGAACACCACCAGACATAATAAGACATAATTAGTTTTTGGTCCTTTGCATTTCAGATGGTAATAACTTTGCTTCACTTGCCTCTGTATTGAAAGTCCATAAACATATATTTATGACCACACTGAAGTGTAGTTCCGTTGAAGTCAACCAGCTCATAAAATGTGAAAGTAGTTACTCTGATACTGTAGTCAGTGATGTTCTTTTCATAAATAATAGTGTAAGTCCCTAGTTGTAATCCAATAGATGGAGTTAAGGGATTAAATAATATTGATATAGAGTTTTGATGAGGCTTTATAATATTTCCATCAATATTACTTTCATTGTCATTACAGGTAATGACAGCAGCATTATTGTTACAAAATGGAGTCTTGACCTTAACTGTTTCTAAAGAAAACAAATATTACTGTACTGAGCAGCCTACTATCTTTTAATTTTAATCACAAACTGTTTATACGAGAGCAACATGTGATATTGTCATCATTAATTTGAAATCCTTATAGTTCTATTTAATGTATACACTCAACTGTGTAATTGGGATTTAGCTTATCAGAGTTTATGATAACATTATTAGGAATAGTTTCAACTTTTCAATTGACAGATAGAGTAAACAATTTTGGAAACACTGTAGTGAGTGACCTCACTACAATATGAGTGTGTTAAAAAATCTATAACTAAACATTAACTCATTGCTCAAAAGTTAAAAAAATTGCTCTCATAATACTGCTTGAAAGCTAGGTTGTCAGATAAAAGTTTGTTGTAGCATGTTTAAGTGCAACAAGTAATATTACTTAGACACATTTTCGTTACTAACCTAGAGTAATATTTGATAATGGATGATATAAACTGTTATTTTCAACTTGATAAGAAAGATGTATAATGTAATCACTGAAATAAATTGAACTACTCCGATTGATATATGTTGTAATGTTTTCAATAAACATTATCTCTGATGTAACATTTGCAGATGTCACTTCCAAGTGATATCTTATGTTTTTGCAAGGTGAAGTGAGTTGTACCAGTCCATTATGTGATACTTGTAGAATAGGCTGAGGATCTTTAAATATTACAAAAACAAACACAATACATCTATCATGGTGTCTAATTAGACTGTTATAATTACTAATCTTATGTGTTACGATCAATTGAGTAGACTCATAATTACACATTATTGTGGATCCATTCAAAGGAATAGGAGTAGGTATTGTTAACTGCACAGCAATGAATGATTCATTTTTGTAGACAATTCGGAGTACCAGTTCCACAGATTTAATTACAAATGTGTGTTCATTAACTTCCTCATGTATGCTATAGCTATTAAAATATGTTGGAAATCCAATACCAGGCCGTATCTCCAAGTTGATATAATTACCAGAACATATGAAAACTGCTGGTTCATTTGGACAGTTGACACTGCCATTACCACTGACTTGAACTAATCTTCCTAAATTTTGAAGTATTAAAACAATTAGTAGTAATGCTTAGATATATACTTACCAAACACAGATAAGAATAGTTGACAAAGAAAGTATACATAGACTAAATGTGCCATACTTTATGATACTCTCCTTGGAAATTTGTTACTATGATCTCTTTCTAAATGTAACAAGGAAGGAAGTAATAGGAATTTCCTGTCTCCATTTGAGTACTACTTTAAAGAAGGTGAGCCTAATTAGAAGTACATTATGAAGTTTAATGTGTGAATTAGTGAACAAGTACAAACAGCAATAATTGTGATCAAGGGTTATGTTAAATCTTTTAGTGTCTCAGTGTTTGAAATCATATCTGCCAGTCAAGTTTTATCAAATATTTAAGGCATGTAAAGTAAACTCTAATCTTTCAGGACATAATTATAATTATATAAAATATAATATATTATTGATTTCATGAGTGATATATTCACAATATTATATTTAGGTAAGTAACAGTTAGATAACTCATATTATCATACCTTGTCATCTCTTGCTGTATTACTGCAAGCTCATTATTCTCAGATGGCTAGTAGTCATAGCAGCTGATCTAGCTTATGATTCTTTTGTGTTTTTACAGCTACTTTCCTCTAGTAAGCTTACCAACCAGGTTAGAGCAGCTGCTAAATTATCAGCTGGAATTGTGGAGAGCCCCTCAGAGTGTTTTACAGCCAACTCAACACCATGACTTACAGACCCTAGTAGTACAAAATACTATAGTGAAGGTATCTAGCATAGAAAAAACCACATATTTCACCCCCCCCCCCACTTAATTTATAGATAAGAACAGAAAAGTAGAATACTCAATCTCATCAGTTAGTATAGTTTAATGGTGAGTAAGCTCACACTCTACATAACTACTTGTGAAGTTTATGCATTAACGCTTTTGGTGCCAGAACTTATGGAGGCTGCAGTGTTTGAGTGAGGCAACGCAAATGAAAATAAATGATAATATACAACTATTTTCCTGAGATGCTTCAAATCACGATACTGGGGTGGTGGTTAAAAAGTTAATAACCCATAGTTGACACTTTTTTCCATAACTTTAACCTATGCAAAACGAATAATTACATGGGAAATTGTTTTTTTGCATTATGGAGTTCTTATACATTACATAACAAAGTTTAAAGGATACTGGCTCAAATTCGAATTGTGAATGATTACATTATTAGTAGTAATAATTAGCTAAAGTGATTGTGTGTATACAAGGCACAAGTGCATATGTATGTGTCCAGTGGCACGTGTAATAGATGTTTAATTTAGTGAGTCCACGTATGTATGGCTGTGTGTACATTTGTTTGTGTGTGACATCAACATGGGTAGTAAGTAACTAGCAGATTTTTAAGTTTACTTCCTCTCCTTCCGGTGTTTACAATAGTAAATGTGTGCTTATGATTTTTACAAACCTACAAATCCACAAATGTGAATTTGTATGTTAATTATTCGTCATGTTACTACACAGCATCATTATTTTAAGAAATATGCTTTTCCAAGAGTGGAAACATCACAAATACATATTTTTGTTTGAGGAGAAGATTAATTGAAAACTAAGATATTCTAGGCATACATACACATGCAGGTACACATACACATATATAATGAATAAAAACTCTCATATGCATGAATAAGTTCATGCACACATACACAATGAAAACACATGTGGCAAACTTAACACTACTTGTAAGTCACATGGAAGTACTAAAAACAAGAATGAGAACACCTGTTGATTGAGTCTTCTTGACTACTCAAGAGCTTAATCGTGTATGTTATTCAACATTATTGTCTAGTATACTTAAAATACAATGCTTAATGAAAAGTTCAAATTTTGTGTAACCATGCACAGTTTAATCTGGCACAAATCATCACATGAGAATGTTTGGAAAAGATAACATAATTCCCAATGCATAGAAACCCTTGGTTTGAAACGGTTAGGTCAGCTATCGCTATGAAACTTGAATAGTTCAATGGAATGCCAAATTAATGCATAACTGCAAAAAAAAATTGATTGATCCCAGAATTGCACCTGATAAACTTGTTCACAATTCTCCCTTAAAGATATACTAAAGTCTTAACATAGTGCAGTGTTCAGTGATGAAGTGCGTTGAACAGAATTTTCTTGAAGGCTCCATCTGTTATTGCTTGTGGTATTCATGAGTGCTTTGAGTAACCTCAAATCTGCACTGCTTAGGAAATTCAGAGTTATGTCATATGGTTGCACTGCGCTGTAGTATATAAATTCTCTAGAAAGAGTAAAAGCGAGACTACAGTTGTATCAATATGCAATTAATTAGCAACTTCTTTTACCGCATTAGAATTGAAGTTTTCATTGTGGTATTTTTTTTAGCTTAGTAGTTGTAATGCACAATACTTTCAAATAACTGAACCTACACAAGACTTAACTTCATGGTTAGTCTAGTGGACAATGAATTTTCAAGTAAATAATGTTACGTAGGGCTTAAAACTATGACAAATATTAACACCACCCCTTACTGGAATAGAAATGGAACCCTTTACTTATGGCGCTTTATCAACGAGGCTCAGTTAATAAATAAATTTTGAATACACACACTGACAAATTAATGTTATAACTATTATTATTGTGTATTATGATTCTTCTTATTGTTATTACTTTTATTACATATATAATATATATATATATATAATTATTTTCATAATCATCATAATTATGTAGGTCTTACTAGTTATTTACATGCAGAGTAAGTCAGCTAGACATTTTAAATCAATATTATATAATTATTATTAGAAAGTATACGATGAGTGCACAATGACACAGAAATTGCTATCCAAAAAATGATGTTTTTATCATTTAGTACGTGGGAGTATCTATATCATATAATACAATTGTGTGTGAGTGACGATGACGATTATGTACATTAAAATTTGATTTTCACCTTTATTATTTGAGTACATGCTAAACAGTAATTTTTTGTATGTATTTGTATATTCTGAGGCTCTACAACTGAATTAGTATATTTTTTTCTTAAAGTACATCATGCATGTTAAGAAAACTTACAATTTCGGTCACAATGTGAAATAGCATGAATCATTATGTGTAAAGTCACATAAGTGCAGAATGCTATCCATGCCACAATACATTCATAGTGGTTTATCAAACTGTGTAGTTGAGCTTAGGAAATATTGAAGTTATGATTCCAAAAAAACAATGGGTAATGTCTTGCTAAATTTTGAGTGCTTCAACTTCTTGTTATTTATTAGCTTTAGAAATATTGCTGAGGATAAATGTCTGCTTGTGGTTTAAATGACCTAACCGATTAGTGCCTATTGTAATCTAGATGTAGCCAGCAATAAAAAATGTATATCACTTTTTTAATGTTGTTTGTTTTTGTTTTCAGTTTGGATTTACACTATTCTAACATTAATAGTAAAGGTATTAAGAATATATCTGATGAGACTGGTCATTTTGGTTTTTTTCGACCTTCCTCTTGCTATCTTAATTAATACTAGATATATATCCATCCCTATTAATAACTAGTTGTACAACAATAAATTTCATAATGTAAAAAAAAATTTATGGGTGCTCTTTAGAGGTTCAAAAAAACAACTGATCAATTGTTTTTGAAATAATATGGACTGAAACCAAATTTATTTTGAAGTGAATTTTGTATTATCCATATCGGAAAGGAGTGGTCAGCCCTAAGTGAAAAATGCTACCGCACTCACTGATATAATTATTTAAAAAGGGAAACTTATTGTATTAAAAATAATTAGCATTGATGTCTAATTTAGTAATAAGCATATACATAAAAAAAGATTTTCAATAACTTCACTCATTAATTTAAAGCTGTTGAGATATGTCGGTACATTTTATTTATTATTGAGCTATCATAAGCTATATTATTTATTAAAATTGACATTTTTACATAATTAAAATCACATATCAAGAGAAGACTCCATTTATAGTAGCTATATATATTTCTTATGATTATATACATGTTAAATTTGGAAAATTGTAATCACAAGTGTTTTTATTGTAGGTTTTTGATTATGTAACCAGGATTCAATCTACTTCAAAGACAATTGCAGTTTTGACATAACTTGATTTAAAAAATTAATGTGGACTTTCATTCAATCAAACAGATTAAGCACAATTGTGTTTACAACAACATCATTATAAAATCTTTAGTTTTTTTCTAGTCTAGTATCCGTTCTAATATTTATGTGTTTTGTTCTTGCTTGATTGGTGATAATTAAAACATAATGTACTACATATGATAATATTCAAGTGGTTTTCTGTAATATTGTAATTGGTATTATTGGACCTCACTTCTTACTGGTTTCTAAATTCCTGCATTTAATAATAACATAGTGGTATGGCTAGGTGTCAAATTTTAATGTTATAATGTACAGGTTATTGTTGCTTACCTATGCACTGAATGAAATGGCATCACATTGGTTGGGTATGGGGTCCACTAGTCAGACTTTGAATAAGTTTCTTACTCTCAATTTACAAATTGATTTAAGTAGTTTGAAGTATGTTAGAATATATATTGCTGTATTTTTCACTATATTATTTTATTTTCATACTAAGTTGTATTATGAACACTATTACATAAATTAATTAAAAGGCAAGTTCTCATCTGTCTCGTCTTTACTAATTGTAGCAATAGTATCAAGCCTGATGTATAGTCACTGTATACAATTGTATAGAAATATCACTAAATCTTGGATGACAAAATAGCATTTATTCTGCTTAAAGGATATAATAATAATTTTATTAAGGCCATCAATAAAAAAATTACTAGCAAATCTAATTTATGCCGGTCAAGCAGAGAATATCCTATCTTTGTTTATGCAATGTCTTTGATAAAAAAGATATTCCTGACCACTATTATTATGCACATACCTTTCTAATGTCAACTACAAACCTACATTATTTGACTCGGTACAACAAAGAAACATTTGCTAGTCCACAATGATGTGCTCAGTGAGAAAACAATTGGTCTAACTATTACTGCTTTGAAGTAACAAATATTAGAACTCAAAGGCTAAAACTAGATACTATTAATATGGACTCATCAACAGATTAAACTAAAGTACATAAAACTATATTGAGATTCAATAAAAACAAAGTAATCCTATATTATCAAGCTGAGCGAGGGAGATACTATTAGTGGTGGATAATGCAAAATCTGGTATATGTTAAATGTATGCGTGTGTACGGATAGTAAGTATGCAGGTTTCCTTATTTCTCCTAGAAAAACGGCTTTTTTAAGTTTGACCCAAGTTTCTTCTGAGCATTACGCAAGTCTTACTAGAAACTTTGGCTCAAATTTGTGAGAGAATTCCCACAAAACGTTTGTTTTTCAAGTCATTAAAAGTTGCTGTGACTAGTAACTATGGTGGTATAGAAAACCCTTTATCAGACGTAATTTCAAAACTTCGTCTTTTTTGGGGGCATCTAAAGTGCCGCTTGCTCATTAGTGGGAGCGGGATAGTTCAACACAAGATTTCGACTTGCAGGCGGTAGGGCTGAAGAATATAACGGTAGCAATCCCGACGGAAAGATGTTCAAAAGGTACCTATAGTTGAGGTAGTCAGAATGTCTCTTAATTAGTGGGGACCCAGTTTATCATTTGTACTTTGACCCTCGCGTATTTTTGTGTTGGTTCGTCCTCCCACCCGTCTTTTGCGGTGCAATTATAACATAACAACTTACCTTGTGTTTGTTGTCAAAAAGCTACAGGTAATTCAAATAGTCACATACTACAGAATAAACCAGTGCTGGGGGAATTGAGGTAAGAATGTAGTTACGTATTTGTTAGCTAAAATATATACTGGTCATAACGGCTACGTACTTGTACTATTAGAAATGGACTTACAGATGCTTTTGAAGTGTTTTTTTTTTTTTTTTTTTTTTACGCACAGGTTCGCTCGTCCTATGTGCTTAAGCACATCACCCTCAGGTGCATATAACGAGAGGGTTATAGTAGTGCGTTTGTCTGTCTGCTCGTCTGTCTGTCCGTCGATTCCATTAATAGTTGAGAACTAACCTTTACGATTATAACCTGACGTAGTAGGAGACTTTAAGTCCCTTAAATTAACCACTTTCTCAAAATTTGAGCTAGTTTCCCAGTAAATGCTTAGAAACTTCTGTTCCAAACCAGTCCATACTAGATGCAACGACCCCATGTTAGATGCAACGACCCCATGCTAGATGCAATGACCCTTATCTTTCGCGTACATTGGTTTACGTCTACCCCAGTCACGTGATCACTTATAATTCGAGTATTTTCGCTCAGTAGTTAAAGTAATCCAAAGAAATCTCAGTTATTTTAATAATGGGCTGAGTGGTGCTCTAGTTATAATTGCACCAAGTAGTTTAAAGTTAATCACATTAAAAAGTTGACAGTTTAAAAACTACTAAATTGCAAGTAAGTGATTCTACACCATAAAAAGCTTAATGCTAGAGGCATTGCTCATTAGTTCAGAATAATGTTAGTCCAACTTTAATATTCACAAATGCACATCAGAAATTCACAGCTTCATTTAGTTCCCCTCACTGCTGACAGATGTTCTGCTAGTGATTATTTGCAAGAATCCTCATTAGTATAAAACTTAAGTTGTATCAGTGGCACTAAATAGTCGAATCTTGAGTCCTATATTATTATAATTAGCTACGTGTAATTTATTAATACTGTGTATGTAAATAATACTGAAAGAGGTATAGGAATATTATTTATGCAAATCTCTCAAGTAGAGCAAGCTGTTATAAGTTCAAATATGCTAGCTAAAAAATGTATCATTATATAATATAATTATATTAAGTGTAAGCCATACTTTGCTAAGTAAATAAGAAGTGACATAATTAATTGAGGGTTTGTTGCTATAGTCGATAGAGCAAGTTATGTGATAATAAATGTTGGATATGCAGAGTGTAATAATACCAATCACTATAGTACACACTGTTAGTGTCCATTGACTGAAGTCTACACATGCAGAGCTAGAGCACAAGGTGCTAAAATCTGATACATAGTGCTGATTAATTTCTGATCCTTCATCACATTCTTGTCAACAATTCTACTATACACTTGTTGTATTTGTAATTAAAAGTGTAAAATTAATTGTGTTTATCGATGAATTTCTTTTGCAGTTTCACTGTTTGTGGCTAGTAGTATCCATTCCCAAAAGTAATTAAACTGACTGTTTGTTTATCTCGTGTAAGGATGATAGTAATTCGTATTTCACTTTCACTTTCTTTACAACCTTGTGTTATTGTAAAATTAGCAGGAATAGTTTGTTTGATTAGAGTTACGTGCAAGATCATTCAAGTTGTACTATCACCTTATGTATTATTATTTTCTATCTTAATTTTCAAAACAATTATGCACTACCTTAATTTATTTTTATATAAATAGGACAAAGTACAGTAATTCAACTGACACAAGAACAAAGCTAGCGATTGTACTTATCTTCTGTAGGAAAATATATTTTTCTGCTAGCAATGGATGAGGATATGATGGCATTATAGATTTGGCATAATGATTTTCCCTATTCCAAAATTATAGATCGTTTTACGCATGAATAGTATGTAGTTATTATCATTAAATTATAGTTCTGGTATAATTAGTAGTGGTGACTTTCTTTTAAGGAGAACATTTTCTATGTGTTATATTTTTTTACTAACTTAAACAATTTCTGTCATGTATTGATCTTTTAAATACAACATTTGATCATGAAGTCATTGATGTATATTATAATAGTTTAAAGTGGCCTTCCAATATAGTGAGAACAAGACTAGTATCCCAAAACTTTTGTCCTCCCAAGTATAAACTATTCTTCAAAGATTGTTAAATGCTATTATGCTAGTCTTCTTTTTCGTGGTAATGTTTTCAGATAGTTTTGAGTGCCTTTTGCTTTTAATATTTCCTAAATCTCAGTTGTTAGTAAATATTATTGTTTCATAGTCATTATTGTATCTTTTTAAATGGAAATTGAAAATATTTTAGTAAAACTTTGAATACCCCATTTATGCTATGTATGTTGTACAATGAACAGTGATATATCCAATTAATAGTTTATATACTTAAGCTAGTATATTATATCCTATATTTTTATTAATTACAGTGGAGTCAATATCAAGATTACAAGACTGTTGTGACAGACTTTATTACTTAATACGATTATTTTTATGGTTTCTGTACTACTAGTAAAAACATTAAAATTAAGTATGACATTTATGCTTTACATATCTTAGTCTGCAACACTAAAGTGGAGTTATGACATAAAACTAATACATTACATGTTTAAATAATATGTGCAATGTCAGAATAGAACACATACAAGTGAATAAAATGTTGGTATACCAGAAGATAAAGCAGGACTACACCAGTGTTTATAAATACAGAAGTGAAAGTGAAGTGTTTCCTCTACTTTCTCCTGTATCACGGGCAGAATTAGTTGCAATATGCAATGTCTTTCTATCTTTTGAGTCACATATCTCTGGCAGTTTGATATGACATCTTGAATCATCACACAGTGGTTGACTGGTAGTGGTTAGGACTTCCCGTTCCTTAGTATAATGAGGTAATGGAGGAGCTTCATTATCTACTTATAGAGTGTAGTAATAATCATGGAGGCAGAAAGTATTGCTATATAATTTAATTTACCTGATGATATGTCATCATTGTTGCTTGGATTGATTAAGTTTTTCAATGTAGGAGCTGCCAGGCATTTCTCTGTCAGGTCTACCTCGTTAATAGTTGAATATTGTGCAGGAGCAGTTTGAAGTAATGTAGGCTGCTAGTAGATGTACAATTATATATTATGGTCAATTAATAGAGAAGCTATTCTAATTTTAAATAGGTAAATCTAATTAAGTTATTCATCTGATTACATTTACATAATCTGTTGTTGCTTTTTTTTTTTACTTTATCATCAACATGACAGAAGCAGTAAATTAGTTTTGACACCTATGAGTTGTCATCATCAGTGAATAGTACAAATAAGTGAAAGAGGCAAGGACAACTCGAACTAAAATGCACAGATATGTGCTAGATGTGGATTTAAAAGCAAATGTCTAGTGGCAAAATAATGTAATATGTTAGTTGTTAGCTGTTCTGCTTTTGTTTTTGTTTTTTGTTTCTTGATTGGGGAAATCATAGACATTTTGATAAAGAGAATATTAGTTCATCCAATAACAAATTAATTATTTAGAACAGAATAGTGTAATGAATGAACTTTTGTGTTTCAGTTGCGAATAATTATGTGTTGGACAGACATAGAGTACATTAGACTAGTCAACAGCATCGATATGCATTGACATCAACAGTTCAAATCACTTCAGTAGTTGCAGAGCATGCATAAAGACAAGTCACAACATTAATTGTAACGAATCAGGGCACATTATCATGTGACTATGATGATAGCTTTATTCAGAAACTAAAAAAAAAAGAGAGAAAAACAAGCATGCATTAACAACAAAACTGCTGGACATCTCATATCCAACTCATTAATTAACAATAGCATATTTTCACATTTTTACAGCCAATTATGATGTTAGTTAAACTTAATACAACATTTTGAAATCCTGTTTAGGGGTCAACTGAGTTTGAAGTTATCACCAATTTTGCCTAAATACATTTGCTTCTGCATCTACCCTCTTGCACAAACATGTTTGCTATAGTTTAATTCCCTAGGTGTTTCACTTTGTACTGTTTAATAATATTGACATCTGTATTGCTTCAGTTTTTTTTAACTCTATAATTATAGTGAAATGGTTAAAAAACATGGTTTTTTTTCTGATTACATTAATAAACATTATGCAGACATGTAATACCTGTTCCTTTTTTAAAGATGCAATTTGGGCGTAGTCCTCTGAAATTTAATATTGCTTCTCTGTAGGTCGACGTAGGGATGAATACTGTGTGCCGCAATTCTAAAATTGGGAATAAATTATGTATTGTTAGCACTATAATATATGCATTACGCAATAGAAGAAACAAATTTTTCACCATATTAGTACTTTGAGAAAAAACACAAAATTGCATTATTGGCAATGTTTTAGTAGCTTCTTTGACATCGATTACCATTTCATACATTTACTTACCAATGACGTTTCATCTCTATTATTTGCACTGGCAACAGTGACCGTGGGATGCTTGTGAGATAACTCTTCGTAAAAGTCTTCATTCTATAAAATGCATTCACTTATCAAACTAATAATTACAATGTGTCATGATTTACCTTTTTTCCAGCTTTTTCTTTTTCTCTTATTTAAAGTAATTACAAATCATTAATACTATCTAATTTTAGATTCTTACCTTTGCATTTTCTTGTTTATACTACTACCTAAAAGAAACAAAAAATAATACTGTAACTACAAGTATTAGTTATTATTAAAACTCACATTTCCAAACTATAAATGCTGTAATAAGTGCAATCATTGCAATTAATATTCCAAAAAAGAACACAACTGATGATACAGTAATGTAAATGAGAGAATTACTACTTTCAATAATTATTTCTTGTAAAGTTTTATAATAGTTGGTAGTTGTGTATTTTGTATCCCCAAACTTGTTGTCATCATAATGTTGCGAAATTGAACTTACTACACTTACATTTCCTGTCAAAATTAAGGTATTAGTTTACTCATCATATTATATTATGTTTTGTCTAACCTTCATTTGAACAATTCACATTTGCATTCCAACTTCCATTGGTACATATGACCTGTACAGGTTGTACTTGTATGTACTCACAGTAGTTGTATATAGTCCATATTCCATTGTCAAATCTATAAAGTCTTCTTGTTGTTACGTTGTCACTCATAATGCATGGAGCTGTGGAATTAATTGGAAGGGAATATGAAGTAGTTTTTTTTAATAAAGTGCACGATATGCAACCTGACAATAAACTGCTATACCATGTTCTATTGGTAATAATATTAGGAGCAACTTCACTTAAAACCGTATTACAGTGGTTTATTGCTTGAAATACTTAAATAATGGTGACATTACCATGTTTGTTTAGTGATTTCTTACTTTATACTGAAGCAGTGGGGAACAACTGAAGTAATGTTATTCACATATTGTTTTGCAGTAGACAAAATTGATGGTAAATATATTCAGTGTAGGTGTAGATTATTGAAGATGTATTGGAGACTTTTCTAGCTAATAGCTATGTGTTTAATAACTCATATTCTAATAGGAACATTTAATTACACCTGGTATGTTATATTTATGTTATTGAAATTGTTACTTACTTAATTATCATAATTTATCTTTATTAGTGGACAATTATGCATTAAGAATAAGATTCACAGATGAGTGTGCTAAAAGTGCAGAGCTAAACATTAATTCTTTGCTAAAAAGTATTAATTTTTGTTTGCTATTGTAATAATGCTTGTAAGATAGGTTGCCTGATAAAAGGTTGTTGTAGCATGTGCAATTGCAGCCAACTTAATTAGGCAAGTTTTTATCACTTACCTAGTGTGATATTTGACAGTGAATGATATATGCTGTCATTTTCAATTTGATAAGAGATATGCATAACATAATCACTGAAACCAATTAAACCACTCCAATTTAAGTGTGTTGAAATGCTTTCAGAAAACATCATCTTTGAAGTAAAATTTGTAGACATCACTTCCAAGTGATATATTAAGTCTTTGCAAATTGAGTTAATTTGAATTTGTACTAGTCCATTACGTGAAAATTGTAAAAAAGGTTTAGGATCTTTAAATATTAAAAAAAATCAATACAATTATAATGGCTATTTAATTTCACTGTTAAATTACTAATCTTACATGTCATGATCAATTGAATAGACTCTTCATTACATCCTATAGTGGATCCAATCAAAGGAATAGGAGTGGGTATTGTTAACTGCACAGCAATGAATGACTCATTTTTATAGACAATTTGGAGTACCAGTTCCACAGATTTAATCGCAAATGTTTCTTCATTAACTCCACTGTGTATGTTATAGCTATTAGTATATGTTGGAAATCCAATACCAGGCTGTATCTTCCAGTTGATAAAATTACTAGAACATATAAAAACTGCTGGTCCATTTGGGCAGTTGACACTGTCATTACCACCGACTTGAACTAATCTTCCTAAATTTTGAAGTATTAAAACATTAAGTAGCAATGCTTAGTTGTACACTTACCAAACACAAATAAGAATTGATGACAAAGACAGTATATATAGACTAAATGTGTCATACTTTACGATGCCCTCCTTGAAAATCTGCTACTATGATCTGTTGCTAAATAGCCAATGTAACAAGGAAGGAAGTATTAAGCATTTCCTGTGTCCATTTGAGTACTACTTTGAAGAAGGTAAGCATAATTAGAGTATATTATTCTAAAATTAATGTGTGAATTAGAAAACAAGCACAAACATAGCCGTAATTGTGTTTTAAGGTTATGTTAAATCATTTTAGTTCACAGTATTTTAAATCATATCTGCCTGCCAAATTTGATCCAAAATTTAAAGCATGTAAAGTAAAAGCTAATCTTTGAGGCCATATACATACTATATATTTATATATGTATGAATTTATTTCTCCCATGCTTATTATTTTTAGGTAGTAACCTTGAGATAACTCACACTATCACACTGTGTTTACCCACTGTGTTAGCTCAGGCTGTATTTCTGCTAGCTCAGATAGCAAGTAATAATAGCAACTGGCCTAGATTACTATATTTTTGCTTTTTTACAGGTACCTTACTCTATTGTAGCCTTCCAAACCAGGTAAGTGCAGCTGCTATAATATCAGCTGGGGTTGTGTGGAGCCCCTCAGATTTTACAGCCAAGTCAACACCATGACTTACAGACCCTAGTACAAAATACTGTAGTGAAGGTATCTAGCATAGAATAAACCACATATTTCACACTCAGGCTTTGTTTTCCCTTGCACCTGGTTCTTGACAATAAATTAGCCTGCTTGTGAAATATTTCACCATACCACATGACACTCTGACTCATGTAATAAATACAATAAACCTTAATGGATTTGTAACCATAAAAAACTTTACACTTTAAGCTAAATTTTAATCCATGAGAGCCATTGGGTTTAAGTAAAGTAAATTCTGTTCTTTACACTGAATGCTATTCAGCAATACAGTAGTGACAGCATGCACTTGATAATTTAAGAATTTATAGTAGGATGTTAAGGTAGCAGAGAATACTTACCACCAATTTGTTATTCACTAGTGAGTTAGTTGTTTATTGTAAACATAACCTTTTACTATGATTGTTATCATAGCCATGTAAGTTTAGACAGAATGTCAGGGTAGTGGTGCCAGTGCAACTAGTATACAGTTCACTACTTACTACTAGTCAACACACTCACACTGGCAGAAGTGACTCTATAGTACGCTGCCACCAGAATCTGAACTGACTGATCTCTCAATCCCCAACTAGCCTAACTCTGCACTATTACCAGTGAAGTTAGTTAAATTGAAAGATTAATTATAAGAAAAGGAATGACACAAAACTAATCACTATCAGCCAAGTCAGAACAGAACCAAGTACAAAAAAAACAGCTTTTGTAGTCAATCACTGACTTAATGCACAATGAGGAAACAGATTGCACATAAGTGAATAATGTGATGAAGGACAAGTGTAAATTAGTCTGCATGTACTGAATAAAAGTGTTTGTTATGCAATGCACCCAGAGCTTGAAATATCTTTAGTCTTCTCTTCTCTCCTTGACCGCAAGTGGGGGAGGGGCTCCACAAGGGTTATTCCCTTTGTCTATCAAGAAGGTTTAGTAAATATATACAAATTATAAAAACACTCTATAATAGTTGATGTTGATTGTAGATATTTGATCTCTAACTTCAAGGTAGCATCTTGATGAAACAAGTTTGAAATTTGAGTAGTAGATATTTCCCCCAAATTGAGAAGCTTAAACGTATTACAACACAACGCAGTTGAATCTATTGTAATCTGCAATTATATTACAGCATTTTCAAACTAGAAAATTGTAATTATTGTACATCATAATAATATATAGAGTGACCACATAAGTAATACATAATTTAATTAATTTACTAATAGTAATTTGTATAAAAGTTGCATTTGAATTTTCTATTAACTGCTTTTCCTGTATCATTAAATATGTATTTACTAATTGTTGGAATATCTGGTGTACAATTTGCCCTTTTGTGCTGTAGCTAGCACATTACCAGTTACAATAGTAACCCAACCAGGTTAGCTAAAAGTAGAAATGCTATTTCCTCCTGGTGTTCAGAATAATGTTAACTTGTGTTGTGCTAGAAATATTATTCAATGCCTCTTCAATTAAATTTTTTTTCTAAGGCAGTTCTCACAAAAGCTTTAGTGTTCAGTGAGTTGGCAGAAAGTTATAATAACTCCATTTGACTGCATGAATGCAGAAAGGAGTCTAAAAGTGGGCTCTGCAGTGGTTACATAATGATAACTCACTATAATTACCACAAGCAAGTAGTTAGCTAGCTAAGTAATACAGCTAGAATAAGTGTGACAGAAAGCTGAGTATTACTTCCAATCTATTATTGAAGTTATTGGAATAAAGTAATAATGGAACTTTCAGAGAACTTTGATTTAAAACCAAACTATGTATCTAATACTACATGGGAGCAGACTTCAATGCTGATTCATCAATGAAAGATAAACAGCGAATTAGCCAGTAATTAAAAAAGGTTAATAATGAGGACAGAACAGTTAAAAAAATATGAAGAAACCCAGGTTTAATTTACAGTTTCTGTGGCGCAAGCAGATAAAAGTTTCCAATTTTTTTAATAGTAGTTCACACAGACATAATCACAAGTGTAATATCAAAACCACATATATTTTTGATGGACTGTATTTTGTGAAGATGAATAAAGATATGTATACTACTTCAGATGTCCAATTTTCACACATATTCTCTCTATTCTTTGACTGACCCCAATAATTATGTAATACTTCAGCGCACTTGGTCCACTTGTATATCTTTATTACAATGATCTAAACATGTTTTTGTTTGCTTAAAATTGATAGTCTGTAACATAGTAAGGATTGTGCAAATTGTTAATTAACAACACTGTTTAGTGAGCTGTGAATCAGACATTAAAATGACAGGCAATTCAATAACTGATTTCAGTAACACATAGTAAGGCTGATATAATATAGTTGTAGTACTAATACAAAGTTGGCAACAAAGATGTATGTGTCTTTGTGGTCTTTTTCAATGTGCTGCTATGATGCAGTCATATATGCTTCATTAGGTGATAATTCAATAGAAGTCACTGAGTTCTTCACCTCTACTTCTTCATAGAAGGGCACAGTTGTAGGTATTACATCATTATCTCCACTAATTGTCTGATTCTTTCTTTTTGTGTTAGCAAACCTTATTCCACTCCAGAATCCTATGAAAAAGAAAAGAAGGAAACATCCTATTATAGTGAATATTACTATTAACATAAACTCCGTTATAGAGAAATCTAGAGGGTGTGAAGAATGTTGAGATTCTGTGGAAACCTAAGTGAACACAAAAATGGTTCTTTATAAAGATAAAATAGAAGTATATGTTACCTACAGACATATGGGAACCAACTGGACCTGCAGTATTATAACAATTTTTAATAGAAAATATATTTCAGCTATTTATCTAACCTTCTGTTGGACTTCTGCATATATTTATTGCATTATTAGTCCACTCTCCATCTGCTTTACATTTCAACTTGTAAAGTGATTTGTTATTTTCTGAACTACACGTAATGATTGCAGTAAATTCTCCAGAAATATTGGAAACGTATTGTACCCTAGTAAACCTATCTTGCAGAAGAGGACACATTCCTATAATGTTAAAATAACAAAGTGAGGTTAATGCACGTGTCTAATAAACGGCTTACAATTTTGTATGTGATTATTGTATTATTCTTTATTAGCACAACTCTATTCTATGTTCACTTAATTATTCTAAACAGCTATGAATTTATTGATTACCAATTATAAAAGTTGTATTGACAGTATCTGCACATGATCCACTAGACACTGTAATATTGTACTGTGTAGAGTAGTCCAGAGCTAGTGTGACAGATGTAGTATCAGTTATGACATGAGGTCCATGGAGTGGAGGAGGAGAGAGTGTCACTTCATAGAGTGTCCTGTTAGTCACATCTACTGGACTCCATGTCACTAGGAAGGTATTGTTTTGGTGGGGAGTGAGAATGAGTTCTGTAGGGACTAATTAATAATGGTTGCACTGATTAGTGCAAAATAACAGTACAATTGCTAAATAAAGAGATGCATTGAAAAATGACCCTTTTTGGAATTTGGACATGCACAGTATGTTAGTACCACTTGAAAGCACATCGCGACACCGAACAAGCTGCAGAGGTAATCAGGCTAATTATCAACTGACCTGACCTGTTCCTACACCCCTGACTTTGACTTTATTACACTTTAAAAGGAGAATTTAATGTAGAGCTCAAGAGCTAAACTCACTTATTTGTTACTACTCCTACATATGTGGTGAGTAAAACAAACAACTAGTAATTACATATTGGTTACGAAGTGTGGCTATGCATATTTTATCAAATTTTTGTGCTCAAGAACACCACCAGACATAATTATACATAATTAGTTTTTGGTCCTTAGCATTTGAGATGGTAATAACTTTGCTTCACTTGCCTCTGTATTGAAAGTCCATAAACATATATTTATGACCACACTGAAGTGTAGTTCCGTTGAAGTCAACCAGCTCATAAAATGTGAAAGTAGTTACTCTGATACTGTAGTCAGTGATGTTCTTTTCATAAATAATAGTGTAAGTCCCTAGTTGTAATCCAATAGATGGAGTTAAGGGATTAAATAATATTGATATAGAATTTTGATGAGGCCTTATAATATTTCCATCAATATTACTTTCATTGTAATTACAGGTAATGACAGCAGCATCATTGTTACAAAATGGAGTCTTGACCTTAACTGTTTCTAAAGAAAACAATAATTACTGTACTGAGCAGCATACTATCTTTCAATTTTAATCACAAACTGTTTATACGAGAGCACCCAAGAAGAAAGAGATTTTAAGAATAACATGTGATATTGTCATCATTAATTTGAAATCCTTATAGTTCTATTTAATGTATACACTGAACTTTGCGAATGGGATTTAGCTTATCAGAGTTTATGATAACTTTATTGGGAATAGTTTCAATTTTCTACTGACAGATAGAGTAAACAATTGGGGAAGCACTTTGGTACTCATGCTTAAGCACACTTAAGTACAGGTAGGTACAGGTCATTAAGCACTCATGAAAATGCTCAAATCCTTTTGGTAAAAAAATTGATTTAAAATACACTGTATAGCACTGCCTAATTTTGCTAATACTTCTAAGTACTTTTGAAGTACATGTTTCTAAAGAAAACAATTATTACTGTACTGAGCAGCATATTATCTTTTAATTTTAGTCACAAACTGTTTATACGAGTATCGTAATGCATAATTACTTCTTTCAGCAAGAACTAATGTGCTGCTCCAACTGCTAATATGTCATAAGCCTCTTACCAGCTCCACTAAGATATCAGGTGGCCTCCATTTATATACAAGACAGTGACAAGTGGAAACAAATTTTTATCCATATTAGACAGAAAGAATTAATTGTAATTTACTTCTGAAAGTATTGTTCCCCTGACATCATATCCAACAAGTCAATGAAATGCATACTGAGTTTAGCTCAGTTAAAAACAACAACTAATCATTATGTTTACTGTAATTGGTACTTAAGTACAAGACCAATGTATGCGTACTTTTCAAGTAGCCATTACAAATTTGAGGTATTTGTAGTGATACTCCACCACTACAAATTTATAAGTACTCGTAGAGTACATAAATACTTTTCAAAGTACTTCACCTTGTGTTTGCTTTTAATAATGGCTGTTATAATTTAAAAAATTGTTATTATTACAATTGTTTCGTCTGGGAATAACTGAAACATTGTAGTGAGTGACCTCACTACAACATGATGAGTGTGTTAATAATTCTATAACTAAACATTATCTCATTGCTCAAAAGTTTAAAAAAATTGCTCTCATAATAGTGCTTGAAAGCTAGGTTGTCAGATAAAAGTTTGTTGTAGCATGTTTAAGTGCAACAAATATTACTTAGACACATTTTTGTTACTAACCTAGAGTAATATTTGATAATGGATGATATAAACTGTTATTTTCAACTTGATAAGAAAGATGTATAATGTAATCACTGAAATCAATTGAACTACTCCGATTGATATATGTTGTAATGTTTTCAATAAACATTATCTCTGATGTAACATTTGCGGATGTCACTTCCAAGTGATATCTTATGTTTTTGCAAGGTGAAGGGAGTTGTACTAGTCCATTATGTGATACTTGTAGAATAGGCTGAGGATCTTTAAATATTACAAAAACAAACACAAATACATCTATCATGGTGTTTAATTAGATTGTTATAATTACTAATCTTACGTGTCACGATCAATTGAATAGACTCTCTATTACATACTATAGTGGATCCATTCAAAGGAATAGGAGTAGGTATTGTTAACTGCACAGCAATGAATGATTCATTTTTGTAGACAATTCGGAGTACCAGTTCCACAGATTTAATTACAAATGTTTCTTCAATAACTTCCTGGTGTATGCTATAGCTATTAGAATATGTTGGAAATCCAATACCAGGCTGTATCTCCCAGTTGAGAAAACCACTAGAACATATAAAAACTGCTGGTTCATTTGGGCAGTTGACACTGTCATTACCACTGACTTGAACTAATCGTCCTAAATTTTGAAAGTATTAAAACAGTAAGTAGCAATGCTTAGTTATATACTTACCAAACACAGACAAGAATAGGTGGCAAAGAAAGTATATATAGACTAAATGTGCCATATTTTATGAGACTCTCCTTTAAATCTGACACTATAATCTCTAGCTAAATAGCTAATGTAAAAGGAAGGAAGAAATATGTATTTCCTGTCTCCATTTCAATGCTACTTTAAAGAAGGTGAACCATTTTAAAGGTAACACTTAGAATAACCACAAACAGCTGTAATTGTGCTATAAGGTTATGCTAAATCATTTTAGTGTGTCAGTCTTTGAAATTTTATCAGCCAGTTAAGTTCTATTGAGTGTTTAAGGCATAATAAGTAAAAGCTATTCCTTAATGGAATATATTTATACATTATATATATTTATTCCACACTAGATATCTTCATAATGATAATCTTAGGTTCAAGCTTGTTGTTTCACTCTGTATTCATAGTAAACAGCCAAGCTCACCACTTTTCTGTTATAATAACAGCTTGAGGATTGGTGAAACCCTACAGCCAACTTCACATAATCTGAGTTAAGGTCTTAGTACAAGCTACAGTAGTGAAATATCTAGGGTAGAATGAACCACTTATTACACTCAGTCAGAGTGATATGGCAAGAGATTTCACTGTCAGGCTTATTTTCACTCGCCTCTGGCTCTTGAAAATAAATTAGCCTGCTCTTAAAATATTTCACCAAATTAAATTCTGACTCATGTAATAAGTATTATAATATATTATATCACTGCATGTAAAGTGTCCATTGACAAGCATAACAAAATCGTAAATTAGTGTATAATCAGTTGATAACTAGCTTGATAACCTCTACAGAATTGTCAACGTTTTGTCAACTCTAATTATCAGCTCAGCTTAAGGATTTTATTATGGACTCATTTCAGGCAGTGTATATAAATATTTATGTATTTATGTAAATATATATAAAGTATAGGCTGTACTATGTGATTGGGATTTGGCTTATCGGAGTTTATAATAATATTATTGGGAATAGTTTCAACTTTTTACCGGACAGTGTAAACAATTACAGCACTGTTATTGCAATTCTCAATTGTGAGCGACGTGACAACAGCTGCAGCAACACCAGCACCAGGGACACTAGCTACAGATATGGGGTGAAATACTTTGGTACTCGAGCTTAAGCACAATTAAGTACATTTAAGTACAAGTCAAAAAGTACTCATGAAATACTTAAATCCTTTTGGTAAATTGATGTAAAATACGCACACTTTATTTACACACTTCTTATTGTTACTAATACTTCTAAATACTTTGAATTTAATGTAACTAGTATCGTAATGCAGATTAGAAGTAATGTGCTGCTACAACAGCTAATATGTCATAAGCTTCTTACCAGCTGCATGAAGATATCACCTCCATTTATATTCCAGAAAAAATTGGTAGAGAGTCAATTTTGGTGTCAAAAGAAGCAGAATTTATCACAGATTAACATATCCAAAATCCTCTAAACTGTTTTTACTGAAAAAATAATATAGCACTTTATACTAGGCCAAGTACACAGCAATTATTTGTTGTGGTTAGACCTTGCTTGTAAGAGTGTTTAGCTTGTAAGAGTATTTACTGCTTGCAAGAACCAATTCACACTGCTTGTAAGAACATGCACCTGCTTGGTATAGTCACTTCAGCTGTTTTCATTGGGTATTTCTGTCTGCTTTCTTTGAGTGTTTCTGGCTGCTTTTGTGAGTGCTTCTGACTGTGTCTAATTTCTCTTTGCCAGTTTGTTATTGTCTAGTTGACCTGCCGTATGTCTGACTCCGTCTAGTTTTATCTTCAATTCTTGTGTAGTTGCCTGTGTCTTGAAGTTTGGCGGTGGTGTGGTGAGTTGAGCTATTTGTGATGGTGTTTGGTTGCTAGTTTTGGTACTTATCCTCATAGTGTTTCTGTGGTGAGGCTAATCTGTTGCATGAAAGTTCTTCAGGCTGCCTATTTTATTCCTGGTGAGTTTTGTAGCATACTTGCTGTTACATTACCAGAACTATTTCATTAGCTTACCACGATAAGGCCGGCAGAGATGGACACTTCTAATATTATGTAATGTTGGTTTTGAAGATGAAGTTGCGATCAGTGGTCTCATAAAGGTATTTTTACTGTAATTAACAGTGAAAAACTGGACATTATGGCCGGCCTATCTATGTTTGGCCTTTGACGCAGGCACTCCTTTGACGCTCGCACCGGAAAAATATTGCTGACGGTGCGGAACAATCTCTTACCTCTCTTGGTACGGTAAAGGGTCGCGCATGGCAAGACTACTTACTTGACCAGACCCTTTTCTAGCTTTGCATTTCGAAAATACATTGTCAAAGGCTAATAAATACTTAAAGCAACTCTCAGGAAGAAAATGATTGAGTAATGCCTTCCTACACTAGGTGAATAGGAGCTAAAAAGATTAACTTCAGGCAAACTAAATAAATGTAACCTTTTTCCTATTATGTATGCAGATTTTGTAAAGACCAAAACAATTTTTATCAGATTATTGTTGGAATATATGTTGCACAATTTGCCCTTTTGTGCTGTAGCTTGCACATTACCAGTAACAATGGTAACAAAACGGGTTAGTTAAGAAACGGTAATGCTACTTCATCCTTGTGTTCAGAATAGTGTTAACTTGTGGTTTGCTAGAAATATTATTCAATGCCTCCTCAATTTACAAAAAAATTTCTAAGGGAGTGTCTCACAAAACCTTTAGTGTTAAGTAAGTTGGCAGAATGATATTTTATAGTTCTGAAAGAAACTCCATTTGACTGCATGAATGCAGAAAGGAGTCTGAAAGCGGGCTCCGCAGTGGTTGCATATGATAACTCACTATAATTACCACAAGCAAGTAGTTAGCTAGCTAAGTAATACAGCAAGAATATGAGTGATGACAGAAAGCTGAGTATTACTTCCTCCAATCTATTATTGAAGTTATTAGAATAAAGTAATAATGGAACTTTCAGAGAACTTGGATTGAAAACCAAACTATGTATCTAATACTACATGGGAGCAGAATTCAATGCTGATTTAACAATGAAAGATAAACAGCGAATTAGCCAGTAATTAAAAAAAGTTAATAATGAGGACAGAACAGTTAAAATAAATATGAAGAAATCCAGTTTTAATTTACACTTTCTGTGGCTCAAGCAAATAAAAATTTACAATTTTTAGAATAGCAGTTCACACGGACATAATCACAAGTGTAATATCAAAACCACATATATTTTTGAGGGACTGTATTTTGTGAAGATGAATAAAGATGTGTATACTACTTTAGATGTCCAATTTTCACACATATTCTCTCTATTCTTTGACTGACCCCAAAAAATTATGTAGTACTTCAGCACATTTGGTTCACTTGCATATCTTTATTACAATGATCTAAACAGATCTAAACATGTTTTTGTTTGCTTAAAATTTATAGTCTGTAACATAGTAAGGATTGTGCAAATTGTAAATTAAGAACACTGTTTAGTGAGCTGTGAATCAGACATTAAAATGACAGGCAATTCAATAACTGATTTCAGAAACACATAGTAAGGCTGATATAATATAGTTGTAGTACTAATACAAAGTTGGCTAAAAAGATGTATGTGTCTTTGTGGACTTTTTCAACGTGCTGCTATGATGCAGTCATATATGCTTCATTAGGTGATAATTCAATAGAAGTCACTGAGTTCGTCACCTGTACTTCTTCATAGAAGGGCACAGTTGTAGGTATTACATCATTATCTCCACTAGTTGTCTGATTCTTTCTTTTTGTGTTAGCAAACCTTATTCCACTCCAGAATCCTATGAAAAAGAAAAGAAGGAAACATCCTATTATAGTGAATATTACTATTAATATAAACTTTGTTATAGAGAAATCTAAAGGGTGTGAAGGATGTTGAGATTCTGTGGAAACCTAAGTGAACACAAACATAGTTATTTATAAAGATAAAATACGAGTATATGTTACCTACGGACATATGGGAACCAACTGGACCTGCAGTATTATAACAATTTTTAATAGAAAATATATTTCAGCTATTTATTTAACCTTCTGTTTGATTTCTGCATATATTTATTGCATTATTAGTCCACTCTCCATCTGCTTTACATTTCAACTTGTAAAGTGAATTGTTATTTTCTGAACTACATGTGATGATTGCAGTAAATTCTCCAAAAATATTGGAAACGTATTGTACCCTATCTTGCAGAAGAGGACACATTCCTAAAACATTAAAATAACAAAGTGAGGTTCATGCAGTGTCTAATAAAAGGCTTACAATTTTGTATGTGATTATTTTATTATTCTTTATTAGCACAACTCTAGTCTATGTTCACTTAATTATTCTTAACAGCTATAAATTGACTGGTTACCAATTATAAAAGTTGTATTGATAGTATCTGCACATGATCCACTAGACACAGTAATATTGTACTGTGTAGAGTAGTCCAGAGCTAGTGTGACAGATGTAGTATCAGTTATGACATGAGGTCCATGGAGTGGAGGAGGAGAGAGTGTCACTTCATAGAGTGTCCTGTTACTCACATCTACTGGAGTCCATGTCACTAGGAAGGTATTGTTTTGGTGGGGAGTGAGAATGAGTTCTGTAGGGACTAATTATATACCATATCAATAATGGTTGCACCGATTAGTGCAAAATATAACAATACAAGAGATGCATCGAAAAATGACCCTTTTTGGAATTTGGACATGCACAGTATGTTAGTACCACTTGAAAGCACAGCGCGACACCGAACAAGCTGCAGAGGTAATCAGGCTAATTATCAACTGACCTGACCTGACCTGACCTGTTTCTACACCCCTGACTTTGACTTTGTCATACTTTAAAAGGAGAATTTAATGTAGAGCTCAAGAGCTAAACTCACTTATTCATTACTACTCCTATAATATGTGGTGAGTAAAACAACAACTAGTAATTACATATTGGTTACGAAGTGTAGCTATGCATATTTAATCAAATTTTTGTGCTCAAGAACACCACCAGACATTATAAGACATAATTAGTTTTTGGTCCTTAGCATTTGAGATGGTAATAACTTTGCTTCACTTGCCTCTGTATTGAAAGTCCATATACATATATTTATGACCACACTGTAGTGTAGTTCCATTGAAGTCAACCAGTTTATGAAATGTGAGAGTAACTCTGATACTGTAGTCAGGGATGTTCTTTTCATAAATAATAGTGTAATTCCCTAGCAGTAATCCAATAGATGGAGTAAAAGGATTAAATATTATTGATATAGAATTTTGATGAGGCCGTATAATCTTTCCATCAATATTACTTTCATTGTCATTACAGGTAATGACAGCAGCATCATTGTTACAAAATGGAGTCTTGACCTTAACTGTTTCTAAAGAAAACAATTATTACTGTACTGTATATTATTATTATATTTAGTGAGAATCACTGACCAAAAAACACAAAAAAGTTAAAACACCAAACGTTTCAGCTACGGACTGTAGCCTTCATCAGTGGTAAGGATCCAAAAATAAAATAAATAGTTACTATGACAGGTGAAAGCCTAAGGGTGGTACATGTTAAAGCACTTGGTTGGTAACCATGAGTCCTGAGGGTTAGCTATTTTGTTTTTTGTTTATATGTTTCACTAGGCTACCATAAACTTGAGGCAACAATCCTTCATCTCTGTTGATTTTGCTCCCTTTAGTTTTAATGTACCATGACTCCAAATAACAACGAGGGTATAATTGATGGCAGATGTCAATCACTTAACACTCTTCCAATCAATAACATGACTCTCTTTCATTGCATGTTCTGTGCTGAAAAATGATAAGGTGAAGTTAGAGCTTGCGTATGTTCTTTTAATCTATGTGTTATTGTTCGTTCAGTTTGCCCAATATAAGAGATGTGACAAGTTCCACATGATACCTGGTATATCACTCCTGTTTGTGACTCAACTGGAATGGGATCTTTTGGATGAACTAGAAGCTGCCTGAGGGTAGTGTGTGGATTGAAGCAAGTTCTTATATCCAATGGTAACAGAATTCTCTTTATGCATTCTGACACATTCTTTATGTAAGGTAAGACTACTGTTGCCTTGGGTTTCATCATCACCTTGCTACTAGATGCTGGTCTCGCTTGCATGGCATTTGAGATGACACGTGAAGGGTAGCCGTTTATCTTTAAAGCAGATCGGATATGTGCCCTTTCTATATTTCTGTCCTGATCAGAGCCACAGATGGAGTTGGCTCGACAAAAAAGAGTCTTGATGACGGCTATTTTATGAGCTATGGGATGGTGGGATGCAAAAGACAAGTATTTATCTGTGTGCATCTTCTTACGAAAAACAGTAGTGGATAATGTTCCATTGGAATTATGCTTCACTGTTGTATCCAGAAAAGAGAGTCCTCCATTGGATTCCAACTCAACGGTGAAGTTGATGGTCTCCTCTATAGAATTTAGATGGTTTAAAAATGGTTGCACTGAAACTTTTGGTAAGGCTGTAATGTAGCTGAAACGTTTGATGTTTTAACTTTTTTGTGTTTTTTGGTCAGTGATTCTCTCTAAATATAATAATATGTATACAATACCTGATCACATAGGATTTTACAGATTTATATATTACTGTACTGAGCTGCATACTATCTTTTAATTTTAATCACAAACTGTTTATACGAGAGCACCCAAGAAGAAAGAGTAACATGTGACATCATTATTTTGAAATCCTTATAGTTCTATTTAATGTATACACTGAACTGTGTGATTGGGATTTAGCTTATCAGAGTTTATGATAACATTATTGGGAATAATTTCAACTTTTCAACTGACAGATATAGTAAACAATTGGGGAAACACTTTGGTACTCATGCTTAAGCACACTTAAGTACAAGTAGGTACAGGTCATAAAGTACTCATGAAAATGCTCAAAGCCTTTTGGTAAATTGATTTAAAATACACTGTATTTAAGCACTGCCTAATTTTACTAATACTTCTAAGTACTTTTGAAGTACATGAAACTAGTATCGTAATGCATAATTTCTTTGTTCAGCAAGAAGTAATGTGCTGCTCCAACTGCTAATATGTCATAAGCCTCTTACCAGTTCCACTAAGATATCAGGTGGCCTCCATTTATATACAAGACAGTGACTAGTGGAAACAAATTTTTATCCATATGACAGAAAGAATTAATTGTAATTGACTTCTGAAAGTATTGTTCCCCTGACATAACTTCCAACAAGTCAATGAAATGCATACTGTGTTTAGCCCGGTTAAAAACAACAACTAATCATTTATGTTTACTGTAATTGGTACTTAAGTACAAGACCAATGTATGCGTACTTTTCAAGTAGCCATCACAAATTTAAGGTATTTGTAGTGATACTCAACCACTACAAATTTATAAGTACTCGTAGAGTACACAAATACTTTACAAAGTATTTCACCTTATGTTTGCTTTTAACAATGGCTGCTATAACTTAAAAAATTGTTGTTATTACAATTGTTTCATCTGGGAATAACTGAAACATTGTAGTGAGTGACCTCACTACAAGATGAGAGTGCTAAAAATTCTATAACTAAACATTAACTCATTGCTCAAAAGTTTAAGAAAATTGCTCTCATAATATATAGTGCTTGAAAGCTAGGTTGTCAGATAAAAGTTTGTTGTAGCATGTTTAAGTGCAACAAATATTACTTAGACACATTTTTGTTACTAACCTAGAGTAATATTTGATAATGGATGATAAAAACTGTTATTTTCAACTTGATAAGAAAGATGTATAATGTAATCACTGAAATCAATTGAACTACTCCGATTGATATATGTTGTAATGTTTTCAATAAACATTATCTCTGATGTAACATTTGCAGATGTCACTTCCAAGTGATATCTTATGTTTTTGCAAGGTGAAGTGAGTTGTACAAGTCCATTATGTGATACTTGTAGAATAGGCTGAGGATCTTTTAAAAACAAACATAAATACATCTATCATGGTGTTTAATTAGATTGTTATAATTACTAATCTTACGTGTCACGATCAATTGAATAGACTCTCTATTACATACTATAGTGGATCCATTCAAAGGAATAGGAGTAGGTATTGTTAACTGCACAGCAATGAATGATTCATTTTTGTAGACAATTTGGAGTACCAGTTCCACAGATTTAATTACAAATGTTTCTTCAATAACTTCCTGGTGTATGCTATAGCTATTAGAATATGTTGGAAATCCAATACCAGGCTGTATCTCCCAGTTGAGAAAACCACTAGAACATTATATGGATGGTACGTATGCTCTTTAAACGCGCGCGCGGGAAACTTTCTCCAAAAAAGACGGCTTTTTAGGCTTGACCCCAGTTTATTCTGAAACTACAGCATTAAGCAAGCCTTACTTTATACTTAAGCGCAGAAGTGTGAGCAAATTGAGGCGAAAACGCTTGCTTTTCAAGAAACAAAAAGTTCTACCGGTTACTATGGCATTGAAGACCCTTTTCCAGATTTCATTTCAAAACTTCGCCGTTTTATGGGGGGGATACGGAGTGCCGGTTGTTGGTTGTCAAGAGCCGTTGGTAGTCAGAATGCCGTAGTATTAATGCTAAGGAAGCTACTACTTCTCGAGGGAAGCTGAGATAAGTACCAATTCCATATTTGTTAGCTAAATATGCAAAATTAACTCTGGCCTTTCTTTTTTGTAGCTAAGAGCTAGTCAACAGTGACTGGTAAATTCAAATAGTCAGATTGGCTCCAATTTGGTACTACAAAAGTTACCACTGCTCAAGAAAATGAGGTAAGAAAGTAAGTTTGTATTTGTGTGCTAAAATTGATTGTCTTTTGTTTTTGTAGGTGAGAGCTTGTTGTCAAGAATTCAAGGTAATTCAGATAGTCAAAGTAACTTCAATTTGATACTACAGAAGTTATCAATACTCAAGAATGATGTAAGTAGGAATTCAATATTTGTGGCTAAATTACAATCAAACATGTTTATTTTTTATCGAGCTGAAGAGTTGTCCGGGAGTTACTGGTGTTGAGATTATCAGAATGTTGATGTTGATACTACAAAAAGTTACCATTTAATAAGGTAAGGAGTGATTGTATTGTTTGCTGAAATCAAATGTCATAATGCTATTATAGTGGTTTGCATGAGAAAAGCTAAAAACATAGTAACATTTTATGTTCCCCTAACTAACAGGCTCAGTCGCCATTTGTGCTCAAGCACACCATAGTTAGATATATGTATGGACGTATGTATGTCATTTTGTACTTTGACCCTCCGTATTTTTGTGTTCGCTCCGCGTTCGACCCCGTCCCAAACTTCACTAAACAGAATCCTCCGGTTTAGCGACCATTACCCGTATCACCTTAGAAATTGAATTGTTTACGGCTTTGAATTGTTTTGCGGGTGTAGTTAAAACTCAAAATCTTATGGGAGCTCCATTTCTATTCGAGTTAGTGGCGGTGGTAATTAATGTGCTATTTGTCACAGTTATAAGCCCGACTCAACAGTATTTATTTAAAAATGCATTGTCCACTAGACGAACCACGAAGGTAAGTCTTGCGTAGGTATGTTCAGTTGTGTGAAAGTATTGTGCGTTACAACTACTATTAAGAATATCACAAAGAAAATTTTAAATAACGTGATTTGATTTTGTTGCTTCTTTTTCAATTAAAACTGTTGCGGTATGACATTGAAACCCCTTTACCTCATACGTAATTTAAAAACTCGACTTTATTTTAATAGCTTGAGTGTTAGTTGTTAAAATCAAATTTAACAATAGTGTAGTTTAAGGCTCGCTCGCCATTTGTGCTCAAGCACACCACTAGTTAGAAGTATATTCTGAAGTTTAATGTGTGAATTAGAGAACAAGTACAAACAGCAATAATTGTGATCAAGGGTCATGTTATATCTTTTAGTGTCTCAGTGTTTGAAATCATATCTGCCAGTCAAGTTTTATCAAATATTTAAGGCATGTAAAGTAAAAGCTAATCTTTCAGGACATAATTATAATTATATAATTATAATATAATATATTATTGATTTCATGAGTGATATATTCATCATATTATATTTAGGTAGTGAGATAACTCATATTATCATACCTTGTTATCTCTTGCTGTATTACTGCAAGCTCATTATTCCCAGATGGCTAGTAGTCATAGCAGCTGATCTAGCTTACAATTTTTTGTGTTTTTACAGCTACCTTCCTCTAGTATGCTTACCAACCAGGTTAGAGCAGCTGCTAAATTATCAGCTGGAATTGTGGAGAGCCCCACAGAGAGTTTTACAGCCAACTTAAGGGTGCTGTGACATAGCAACCCCCCCACATATTTCACACTCAGGTTTTTTTTCACTTGAGTCTGGCTCTTGACAATAAATTAGCTTGCTTGTGGAATATTTACCATACCACATAACACTCTAACTCATGTAATAAATACAATAAACCTTATTGCATTTGTAACCATAAAAACTTTCACTTTAAACAAAATTCTAAGCCATGAGAGCCACAGGGTTGGCTCAAATAAGTTCTGTTCTTTACAATGATTGTTATTCAGCAATACAGAACTAACAGCTAGCACTTGATAATTTAATTATATATAGTAGTATGCCAAGGCAGCAGAGAATATGTGACTTAACACCAATTTGTTATGCACTAGTGAGTTAATTGCTGATTGTAAACATAACCTTTTACTATGACTGTTATCATAGCCATGTAAGTTTAGACTGAAAGTCAGGGTTACACCCTGTGTCTATAAAGAAGGATTAGTAAATATATGCAAATTAAAAACACTCTACAATAGTTGATGTCGATTGTTGATATGTGATGTCTAACTTCAATGTAGCATCTTGAACAAGTTTGAAATTTGAGTAGTTAATATTTTCGCAAAATATTGACGTCTTACACGTATTGTTGTAAACGTATTACAACACAACACAACACAACACAGTTGAATCTATTGTAATCTGCAATTATATTACAATATTTCAAGTGGGAAAAATTAAGTCTTGTACATCATTATTTGATATAGAGTGATGACAATAGAATAAGGCTCAATGAAAACTTTATGGATAATGCTACATCAGTAATTCATACATTAATTAATTTACTAATAGTAATTAATTGTATAAAAGTTACATTTGAATTTTTTATTAGCTGTGCTTTTCCTGTATCATTAAATATGTATTTACTGATTTGAATATCCAATTTTTTTAGCTTAACTTTGTACATCAGCATTGAATACTCAATATGAAATCACACACTAAAGAAGGCAAGTTAATATGTTTTGAATAACATATATAAATTCACACTTCACATACAATTGGGACTGTTAATCAGCCTGTGTAGATGATTAAGTCCGAAAGTATTGTAATCTCTCTCTTTGAAAGTATATTCTATAATAATAGTGAGCAAACAATTCTGGGAATAAGCACGAACACTGTATTTGTGCATATAATTTATAATTTTTAGACATGCTAGGATAATGGTGGTGGTAGGTTGTATTCTGTATTCTTAGAGACAATATGCCAATCTATAAATATACATTTAGTTCAGTTTTGAAGAAATATTTTTGTAATTACGTCAGTGACTTCAGTATTCTGTTAGAATTGAATGAAAAATACACTTAAACTACAGTATGCTAAACAGTACTGTAAGAAATTTGAAAAATACAAATAGTATATGAATACCATTAGTCCAAGATTGGCTTGCTTAAAACACCAATATCTATACTCCAACTTGCACAATTATTAGATGCTTCTTTTGAGTAAATTAGTAAGTCTTTTCCTTGTAATGGTTTGATGTTTGATCTGACAAATTTTACACAAGCACTGTCGGATTTATAAAATGAGGGGTTTCTTCATGGCCCCAGGTCATACTTAATGCATTATAGGAAACAACAGTGATATGGACCCCCCACTCCCATCTCTATTATAGTGAGAAACCTGCATTCAACGATGATTCATTTACTTTAACTTTATTCCTTTAATTATTACTAAAATGAAATCTAATAATTTGATGCATCTGATTCTTTATCTTAGTTGCTGCTTTCATTTCATATAATTGCAGCATTATCCGGTGGGATAGGCTGCTGTCATTACAATATGCATTTTTCTATTAAGAACAAGGGTTAAGTTGTTAATATTGATTTGTTCACATGTATGTATCATTTGGAGTTTGTATTTTCATGAATATTATCTAATCCACAATACCCACATATTCATGGGATATTGTGTTAATGAAAAGGCAGTAAAAATAGAGCAGTTGAGATACTAAGTGAACTATTACCATGGACTGTGAATATCATTAAATTGAAATGAGTCTACTACAATTAGATACCTTTTTTTATTTCATTCACGCTTATACTATGGCATGCTCTTTGATTGAAAGTAGAAGTGTTTCTGTATACACTGTTCAGGTGTCCTAGTAAACACTGAGTTTTGAACTTGTAATTTAACGCGACTTTCTGTGTTTTTATTGTATCTCCTGGCACTACTGTAGTATTGTTTTTAAAACAATATTTTTCAGTTTCATTATGGCCTCCTGTATGGCCTAGCACAACCTAATCAATTGTATAAATAGTACCGGGATGTAGGCAGTATTTTTCAAAGGGGGATTCAGAATTACCAAAATTGTAAAGAAACAAAAGACATACCTATAATTTGGAACCGAATTATATCAATAGACTGCCATATTCTATGAGAATGTATATCTAAATATAGTTTACAAACACCTTCTCAATCTACTTCTATTTCACAATAAATAATAAGGCTTTATATAAGATAATTTCAATATTAAACATTAATTTCCATCAATAGTAATATTTTCTTCTTAATAGAAGCATGTATTTTCTGCTGAGATTTGTGTATATAGATTAATTTGGAGAATACGTCATCTTATCAAATTCTTCTTTCAAAGTTAATGAAAGTGGCTTATCAAAAGTGAGTTGGATATTAACGTATCATTTGCTTGCATAAAGTGTTCACCGCAAAATCCTTTGCATTCTTTACAGTTTGGATTTCCATATGGACAGGAAGATGTGGAACTGGCAATGGAAGGTAGGAAACTGATGGTCCTGATTCAAACCACGGTGGAAGCTCACTGACTTTTCCACTAGAACAGACCAGGTGATGGTAGTCATGTTGGAGACAATGCATATTGCAATGGTAGTCCAGAAATCGTGTGACTCCTTTTTATCTGCCAAACTTGCTCACAATAGGTGTATAGAGATGGTTTATCCCTCTTTATAGCCTGCTTCTGTGCTACAGTGCCCTACAAAAAAATCAGAATATATTAGCGGTTTTCTTGATCAGCTGTTGAATCAGCACCTTTGAAGAGATGTGTTACTTTCTCCACAAGGACAACCATTGACTCTGTTCATATACACCTCTGTTGCCAAATCCATGTTTTCCAAGAGTAGAAGGAATAAATAAATTGGCATGTGCCAAAGTGAGACAGCCATTTTGAAGTTCCACTCTGTTTAAATAACTTGACCTACTATTTTGATTGTTAATAGTTTTGCTATTGTACCCATAGATAAATGTCTCGCTGTCCACATCAATTAAACTCCTTCATGTGATGGGCCTTCATCAGTTGCTCCATCAACTCTGACAACTCAATGACCTTCCTAATTCCTGTGCCTGGATTTAGAAATGCATTCTTAGTTTCAGACTGGCACTCCTGCATTTTGAGGTCAGTCATGTGTTGTGATGGATTCTTAGGAAACATCCCAACCACCTATCACACCATTATGAGCATCTGCCTCCCAATTTACAAGATACTGCTTAGCCTGATCCAGCCTCCAGTTTGATGTGCTTATGCTCAAGAAGAGTTTTCTCTTTATCACTAAAACTTTTACCATCCATAACTTCAAAATAATATGGTTCTAATTTTGAAAACACAACTCCTTCATGAAATTCACTTTTCCACTCAGTGACCCTTCTCACTACTTCAAACCAGTTAAAAACTGATTCTTTCAATATTACTAGTAACTCTTCATGAGATATAATGAATGTTGTATTGATAGGGTTATCCAAAACTCATCATGATCTGAAGATGCTGTAGGATCATCATAAGTGTCATGCTGATTATCACTGCTAGTAATACAACTATCATCATCTAGTGTTACCCCAACGGATAAAGCCACAGCTTTCTCTTCATGTTGTGATAAGGTATTGATACACTGTCGTATACTTTCAGCTTCTTCAATACTTTGTTGCAATCTTAAAAGTCCATCTGAAGATTTTTGAAGCCAAATGTCTTCTGGCTGAAGTTTCATAAATCCTGATGCTTAAAAGGTGGCTAATTTTATCAGTTCTCTTTCTCTATCATTTTGAGCTAATTAGAAGTTGTTGTAAATCCCCTTTTAAAATTTTGGAGCTTGCACAATAAAAAAGTGTGATAGCTTCACATAGTCAACTCCATGTATTAGCTCCATGACATACCATTCTGCCTTACTGCTAAATACATTAGAATTTCTAATTGTAACAACAGGCATTTGTAGAAATCGACGCTTTGCATTGCCCATGTGATAAGTTATTGGAGGGAATGCTTCTTTGAAGAGCATAAGCGTAGGAACCGTAGCGGCTGTAGCGGCCATGGCCACTACACTTTTTTTAAAAATCTTTATTTATCACTGTTGCACACACGCGATTAATTTTTTGGTAGCCGGTAACTAAAATGTCGGAAAGAAAATAAGTTCCTCAAGCCGTTTATTGAATAGTTCATCACTCTCATTTTGTTCCTTAACAAGATCTTGCAAAGAAATAGATTGTAAGAAGTTTACATTCCTAGGGGTTGGTGGCCTTGTAGCAACGATAATAGTCTAGCGTAGGCAATGCAATTGGTAAAGGGTCTTGCTACGCGAGACTACGACGATAAAGCAAGTAAGAACAAGAAACTTCAATGAGTAAAGTTATTCTGTTTACCTCACCCCTAAGGGGTTATTTAACTGGAAAGATGGAATGGTCAAATTTGAAATTTGATATTCATGACTCTTTAGTGTGAGTTTATAGATAATACAAACTTTACCTTCTACTACATTCACTGTAACAAAATGTCTATCTAGCTATCTAGACAGGTTAAGATAAAAGTCAGTGTTTTTTAGATTCTGTCAAGCTTAAAAATTATTCCTTGACAAGGTATGATTAGCTAATGCCTTCATCAATTTTACATCACTTTACTATAATATGTGAATTTTTGGATTACATTTAAAATCCACCCAATATTGTAGGCGTGGCATGTGGGACCACTTGATTGGCCTCTACACTTCAAAATTGCTTTTTACACTCATGAAGAGGGAACATAATGGACGAATTCCTGAACTTAATACTTTTCTAGCAGCTTGTAACATCGATGCACATTCTAAAGTGGGTGAATAGTGGTGAGATAAACTGAATAGTTCCCGTGCTTGGCAGTACTTTTGCAGTGACAACTTTTCAAATGAACTAAGTGCATCATCGTGAGATAATTGTGTGTAATTACTTGGTTGACTTCTATATTGACTACAAATGTGTAAAAGTTCATAATCAGGCCTCCCTACAAGTCGGTAGGGAGGCATTGACAAAAATTTGAATCAAATTCTTGACCACTAGAATTCTCAGACAAAAAAATAGTATCATGGCTTGCCTCTCTGATAATTGGTGGTAAAGTTTCAGTATCTTCCTCACTATTGGAATTGCATGCCTCCTTTCTGCTTGAACTGGAAGATACTGCTGGTGACTTGCTGACCGACCTTCGTCTATAATATGATTCAGAAAATTCATCCTTCTTTTGAAGCAGCTTCCAACTCCTTTACATGTTGTCTTTTTTCTCTTGACAAAGTTCCGATTTTCTCAGTTAGTTCATCACAGAGATGATAATTCTTGTTGTCATCAGCTACTTACCTTCGCTTTTTTTGTACAAGATGCACTCTTCAGTATTCTTGATAACATCTTCAAGAGCTTTCATTCTAACTAATCTCATGTTTTGGTTAGTCTGTTTTTTCTTTTTGGTGCAGGAATCATAGGCTTGTATTGTTTAGAACGACTCTTTCCTTTCTTAAACTTATATGATTCATCCACTCTGGCACAAGCCATTTCAAGCAATTTTTCCGACTGCATAATATTAAGGGATTTTTTATGCATATTTCTTGAGCTATCTCATTCACTCTCCTTTGGTAATCATTCAGTGGTCTCACAGTTTCCTTTTTGTATATTGTAGCTAGTTCCCTTATTTTGTTTTCTTCTAATTGTTTATCACTTTTTAATGAGGGAAGTTGCTCTTTCTAGAGACAAAATAGATATATACTAGGAAATTAACAGCACATTCATTATAATGTCAAACATCATAAAATTAAGTTTGATCATTTAAATTACTGGTATTGTAACCTGATATTGCCTATGAAATCATTGTGGAATATAAGATAAGAATTAAATACATATAAATTGTTTCAGGTCCAGGTTGAGCTGGCATATCTGTGAAGCACATGACAGAGCTAACATTATTTTGTGCTTTATGGGAATGTTATCAAAATTATATTGAAAAGTAATTATGTGAAAAGCCTCAATATCATTCACTTGTTCGAAAAATAATGGAAGAAGCAAAATTAGTGGATAATTTATTTGTCATGCTGCTATGGTTATTTTGCATACTCTTAATTTGGAGGTTATTTAATAATATTTATTCTTTATATTCTTGCAGATTTGAACTGTTGCAAAATGAAAATATTTCAATACATTTTAATATTATTGTAGTACTTAACTCAATTGGAAATTTTTACAACAGGTTATACCATAATTGATTAGTAGTCTTTATTTTATCCATAATTATTATAGCTAGCTATAGATACATTTTTAGCTTCTTGATGTTGTAATAAAGCAAGTATAATAATGATTTTAGCAACAATAAGTTTGAAAAGTTTTATACACTCCAAAGTATAAATACTTTTGAGTAACACATAAAAGAGTGATATATGGAATAGAGTAATTGTTATCTTTAATTGTTATGTAAGAGTTGTGACTGCATGGTTAAGATAAAGTGATTCTGATGCAACACATCTGAGGGTCTTCATAATGCATTGTTTTGGAAATATCTTATTATGCTCTCGTATGCTACATTTGGGAAAAAAACAATTGATGCCTTATTGTTCTCCAGCTCCAGTTCCTCATAGATAGGACAATGCTTCAACTCATTGTTTTCTAGTTGCTTATCTGGACGTGACTCTTGATTTTTTGTTATAAATGTTGCGTACTTCTTTCCAATTGAAAAACCAATAGTAAAGAATACTAGTAGAGATCCCATCCCAACTCCAATGATGACCAGAACAAACTCTGTCACAGATAAACCTAAAGACTGTGAGCTGCTTTGCTGATTTAATAAATAAAAAGTAATAGCAATCTATCACAATTAGTTATAACTTACAATCTGTTATCTGCTGAAGTTTTTGAGGTTTTGAGCTATTTACAATAATATTGATTTCCTTATTGTACACTGTGACGGGTTTTTGTTCAACAGTAGATGTAGGTATTGTTGATCTTGTGGAGGCACAGACATTTACAATATTCGGCTCCCATTCTCCATCTCTTCCACATACTATGTTACTAGTCTGGTTTTCATTATTGAGACTACGATTTATACTAGCATAGAATGCTACAGAAGTGTTAGCAAAATAGTGGATATTCAAGAAAGGGGAATTACGATGCAGTACACAACTTCCTGCATGAAATGGTAGTCACTTAATAAACAACAACAAACAAACATATAATATAAGCACAAACTATTTCAAGCCACAATTGGTGTTCATAAGAGTATAGGATACCCATGTGCTATACAATCTACACACATGCATATATACAGTCATTGGTGGAGCAAAATAAGTTTAAACTACAACAATACAGCTGACACTAATATGGGATTGTTATTAATGCAACTATTATTAAAACAAAGATCGATTAAGTATTCAGTTACCTGTAATAAATGAAGCATTCCTTGCATTTCCACACAGACTAGTGGACACAGTAATATTGTACTGGGTAGAGTAGTCCAGAGCTAGTGTGACTAGTGTGACAGATGTAGTATCAGTTATGACATGAGGTCCATGGAGTGGAGGAGGAGAGACAGTCACTTCATAGAGTGTCCTGTTACTCACATCTACTGGACTGTTTTGGTGGGGAGCGAGAATGAGTTCTGTATGGATTATCAATGGTTCTGTGGGAAAGTTTAATATAAATAAACATGATTGAAGTACATATACATGATGGCTTAGATTATATAGTGGTGACCATGCTCTTGCTAAAGAAATCCAGTGGACTTGGCCCAACCAATTCGGAGAAAGCCTCTTTATAATCATGTTTGGTGGCCTGCACATTGAAATGGCTATTTTGAAGGTAACAGTAGCACCTTATAAGTGTGTGATGTATAATATGTCTTCATTATTGTAGGTTCTTGGAGATTGGCTAGACGGTAGTGGATGGATTAGTGCTCTGGTACAGGCTAATATTACAAGTTCAGGTACAGCCAATTCTTTTATCAATGTCAGCCACGTGACAAAGACTAGGCATGCGCACCAAGTGACTGCAGCAAGTATCCATACTGTACTACTTCGTGCTTATGCTAAGTACAAGTCAGAAGAAACAGAAATTTTGTCTCTGGAGAAATGGTGTGAACTCAGAGCTCAGCAGAGTGTTCATTTTCACTACTGGTTAAAAACTCTTGCACTGGAAACCTTGATGTTGCTGTTTGTCAGATCAATTCGTGAAGGCAACTTTCAACTGTACTTGGAATCTCTGACAAAAATTGTACCTTGGATGTTCGCACTTGACCACACGCACTACTCTAGGTGGTTGCCAGTACACATTCGAGATATGACCTTGCTATCAGAGAATCATCCCAGAATCTATGCTGAATTCTGTGCAGGAAAATTTGTTGTTCATAAAACTTGCAATAAGTTCTCAGCCATGTCAACTGATCAATGCCATGAGCAGAACAATGCTGTCATCAAAGAATCAGGTGGGGCTGTAGGACTTTTGATGAACCCAGGAGCTTTACGACGGTGGACAGTGGCAGGTCCAGAAATTGTAAGGATGGTTAATGAATTTGAAGCACTACAGTCTCGTAATCAGACCACTGATCATCGCCACCATGAACAACACCGTGGAGTCCAGACTTCCTTCTTCAACGAAGTGAAGTCTTTGGTTGCTGTGATTGAAGAAATGGGCAATCCATTTTTGGAGCAAAGCCAAGATCTCTTGGTTCTAGACACAAGGGATATTCTACACCCATCTGTAGGAGAATCGGTGAGGAAAGCTGAAGAACTTGGTGAGAAACAGTACAACACCTTTGTTGATGAGAGACTTGTTAAACGTGAGGTGCCTATTACAGATGTAATCCACAAAAACAAGTTGGTTTTGCTTAGTCACCCACCACCAAAGCCCTCAAAGCAAAAGATGCAATTTACAGCTTTGAAAAATGACTGTAACCTCTTTTCACGTCTCTACATTTCGTGTCAAACAAGATCAGGGGACTTAGAGACTTTCTTCATGCATGAGAACCAGGCTACTCCACCATCGCTATCATTGGGAGGAAAGCTTCGCCTTGGTAACAAAGCTGACCTTCTCAGCTGCCTTGGATTAGAGGAAGTGCAGTCCACATGCACACCTGCTGTAGATGCCAAATTGCTTGATGGTGCAGCAGTAGTTCAGATGCTCAATCCTGGCATGGCACAGACTTTTCAACAATATTCAGAACTAGTATTTCTTCCTTATATCTCTAATCAGCTAACAACTGCCAGGCGGGTAGATATAGTGTGGGATGTATACATTCCAGACAGCTTGAAAGGCTCTACCAGGCAAAAGAGAGGAAAGGGTGTTCGAAGACGAGTGGCCCCAAGTACTCAAATCCCTAAGAACTGGAAAGATTTCCTTCGTGTGGATGAAAACAAAACAGAACTGTTCAAATTTTTATCACAGCAAGCTATACATTTACCAATTGATGAAGGAAAAGTTATTTATGCAACTGATGGAAGCAATGTACATACTACCATGGCTAATGCTGTCTTGACAAACCTCTCTCCTTGCTTACATGAAGAAGCAGACACCCGCCTTTTAATGCATGCAGCAGATACAGTCATGAAAGGTCACAGAAAGTTGTGTGTGCGCACGGTAGATACCGATGTTATCGTGATTGCAATTGCAATGTTCAGCCAAATCAATCCTGATGAGCTTTGGCTAGCTTTTGGCGTGGGCTCCAACTTCCGCTACATTCCTGTACATGAAGTTGTTAGTGGCATGGACCCCAGGAATTGTGCTGTCTTACCGGTTTTTCATGCATTCACAGGATGCGATACTGTCTCATCTTTTGGCGGAAGAGGAAAGAAGAGTGCTTGGAAAATCTGGCAAGTTTTTCCTGACATCACTGAAGCATTTGAACACCTCCTATTGATGGAAGAAATCAATGATTCCATGATGTCTGTGTTGGAACAATTTGTAGTGCTTTTGTACGACAAAACAAGTGATCAAGGTAGTGTCAACGATGCCAGGAAGCAACTATTTACACAGAAATCACGCAGCATGGAGAACATACCACCAACGAAGGGTTCCCTTGTACAGCATATCAAACGTGCAAGTTATCAAGCGAATTGCTGGAACAGAGCCCTATATCTAGATCCACGTCTTCCATGTCCAATAGACTGGGGGTGGCAGAAAGATGACGCAGGATGGCAGCCTTTATGGACTAATCTGCCAGAAGCTTCTGAGTCTTGTCGTGAGCTTACTCGCTGTGGGTGTAAAAAAGGATGCAGAGGGAGGTGCAAGTGCCTAAAGGCAGCATTGAAGTGTACTCTTCTTTGTGCATGTTCAGGAACTTGTGAAAACGGAACACGTTAAAAACCAACAATTCTACTTAACATAACTTTTGAACAGATCAAGATATGAACATTGTGGAAGTGCCAAATTCTTTCTTACATCGAGACCTTTAATTTGATACCTATATTGAGTATATTTGAATAATATTTGATGATAGAAGCAATTTTAACCCATTTATCACACACTAATTTACGCCTAGAGGTCGCCAAAGGTCAATTCAAAGGTGGTTCTACCTCCAGAAAATAAGCTCATTATATAATAAAACCACATACAAAATTTCATGCTTTTATCACTAAGTGCACATAACCTTTGATTTTCTTAGCTTAACCGCTCTACTAATATACATGATGGCTTAGATTATATAGTGGTGACCATGCTCCACATCAATATTAGCTTATTGTTAGATATTAATTAATCTGTATGTTTGCTTGTATGCTGTTTGTGTGTTAATTTCAGCAATCGTAGTTGCAGCTTAACAATGGTATGTTTTTTGTGCTTCAAAGTAACTTGTTACAGTGATTATTTTTATGTTGCTAGGTTATTTGCTATATGTATTTATTAATTACCGTTTGTGTGAATCTCTGTTATATCCTTTTGATTACTCAATTTACAGTTTCTTTCCTTCTTTGTGATTGGTCAGTTTTACATGCTTTCTGTTTCTTTCTTATACCATTGGCAGTCTATAAAATGGCTGACCAGTTACTTTCATAGTCCATCAGTTATCATACTTGAATTTAAAAAATGATTTATAACTTGAACTGTACTAAAATAGAAAGGAATTAATAAAGCATTGTTGGTGGAATTAGCCAAGAAATTCAGGGCCGACAAACCTGATGGCATCAGTGGGCTAACTAACAAATGCTGCTGTTTAAATTTCTCATTAAAATAATTTTCATCAGTAAGAAAAGCATATAAATTGGCATTTAACCATTACTATAGATACTTACGTGTATCAGTAATAGAATAGATTCACTATTACATCTAATTGAATATTATCTGCGTACTATTAACTTCATCAAATTTTGAAAAAGAAATGGATACTTTATAATAATTTTCCACTTCAATCCACCAATTGAGAAATGTACCAGAACACACTAAGTAAGTTGCTTCATTAGGTTGCTTCAAGGCTACTATGCTTATTATACTGGTAAAGATACATATAAGGTATTATTGATTTATTTCATTATTGTATTTAGCATAGGAACCAAACTTTCTCAAAGAGGTTACCAAGGAATGAGTTGAGGCGTAAAATACTCCTAGTATTTTTAGCATTTGCACTGATACTTACTCTAAAAAAACCCTCATATCCTAGTGATCTTTGTTGGTTAAGTAATGTTCTATATCTTGAAGTTGTTAATACATTCATCATTTCCTGTACACATCCTGAATTTCCATTGTCCATTGTAGTAGAATTGAGGAAAGTTTAATTATCTATTGGGAATACAAGGCTTTGCGGCCGCTATTACAACTACACACTATCTACTACTAAATAAAAGCATTACAGTAACATTCCATGACAAAGAAAGAGTGTGCAAATTAATATTGTTCAATATACAATGTATTATTGAAACCAATACCTTAGACGGACATTATACGAAGGTTTCCTTTTTTGGTGACTTTAAACCTTGTTTGAATTTATAGCAAGTAGTAAGCTGGGATTTATTTTATTTTACCTTGTCTTCAAACTGATGATGATTTGATTTCACTACACTTTAGTCATCATCCAGAAAATATAATAAAATATTCAAATCAGAATTCAAATTATACTACAGTAAATGTAGCTATATATTGTGTAGACTATTTATAGCTAAATTCACATTGATGATCACAAATGTGTAGAATAATAACAGAACATTGTACTCTATTATACTGATTTCATTTCCGTCATAATATATACGAATCATGGGAAGGGATTGAGTACATTTTGTAGAATCAAGAAACTTGAGGAATTTGCAAAATGTGAACAATGGAGCATAATTTGTAGGTAGTAAATATACAACAAAACATTTAAAAATTAATTTAGCTTGTCACAATATAGCTATTGCATAGTTTTGGGTGTCCTCAGTGTGACCAATAGTAGAATATCATCACTTTTATAAGCTAAAAATATTACTCTTCGCACAAAAAGTCTGTCAGTAGTAGATTATAAGCCTTGATGCTTTTATGTCAGAAACCACACTAATGTAAGTTAAAAATACCTGTGTTAATATTGGCAGTATAAATTCAAGTTTATGATATCTTAAAATACAACAAAGAATTGCAATTGGGATGACCAAGATTTAATCTTGCCTTTTCAGAGCATTTCTTTGAATTCGTGGCGAAGTTGAAGCATTCACAAAGTCTACTGGACACTCTTTTATCTTGCTGTCACAAGATACCTTTATTAGAGCTATCTGATTACTTGTATGTAAACGTCCAGAGATAGATAAGTGTTTCTAAATCATGGGATGTAGATTGAGGAGTTCAGTTCTGCATATGCACGACTATACAGAGTCTTCCTCAGTGATTTGTGATGACTCTAAAGTATTATCCTGGTATTGCTATCAGTTCAAAGGTTATGCTTCATGGGTTAAGTTCATCTCAATTTGTTGGTTCAAACATCGTTACAGAGGAGAGTGTTGTGAAAACATCAGGCTAGCCAAACATCATTCTGTTAATATAAAACTGTATACAGATTCACAATGACAGCTCTTTGTGAAAACATAGTATTTTTAATTTTTCTGCATAATATTCTCTAAGCTTAAGGGTATGATCAAAGAACAACAGAGTAGTGTTTGATGTTTTGAACACATAAAAGATGAATAGGATGAAAATGACTTCTCTCATTGAGTGGTTATATTGACAGAGAACATTATGGAATATAATTCATTCAAGCCTAAATTTGTTCACTGTGTACAGTCTTATTCAGTATTAGAATATAATAAAAAAGGTGTACAGCCAGAAGGACTACAATTTACGAATTTATTGAACCTTACACATTGCACTAAATTTAAAAGCAGCAACGATCTTGAAATTGATTGTGTTTAGAAAGAGTACTTAAACAGAAACCGATATAAAAAGATTAATATTTTTGATAATGTACTATTATTGGTATGTCTGTTTCATGAACAGATCCAGCAATGAATCAGTTCTGCATTTAGTATTCTTCACAATGATCTATAGTTGCTTAGTAATCATTGTTTCTTGGTATATATCAGGTAACATATAAATATACCAAAAAATTAATTTTTATATAGTTATATACATGTTAAATTTTATTTATTATATGTAATTTCATTTTATGGAATTTTTTACCTCTCTAGAATCTCAACAGGAGCTGTTTTTCCATTCAGGAAGGGTGGTATTTGCTTGTTCTGCTAATTTAACCTCGTTAACATGGGAAATAAGGGCAGCTAGCAATATCAGGAGATTTCTGAGGCTGACTAATAGAGATGCAATTGGCTACCAGCTCACAGCTACAGTTGCATATACATCAGTTACAGCAGAGATAATTGAATCATTTCCAGAATTTAAGATCTCGTCTTTATTAAGCATACAAATACCAATATTCCCAGAACTGATCTCAGTTCAGTGCAATGGTAACCGGGTGTATATGGATCGCAATAGGATTTGTAAGTTAAGTGATTTAGTAGTTAGAGGTATCATCATAAAAGATTTAATGTGTGATAGCAAAATTGATATTTATTCAAAATTTAGAATAATCTATAATAAAATGCTTTAGAAAATGGAAATGGATAGCACAAGTAGTTTCTTGTGCAAATTAAAAGCTTAAATACCAGTATTTAAAACTGTGGTTTCAACTAAAGGGGTATAAATTATCTAATATTCAAATAAAATATTACAATATTGTATGGATGTATACTTTTTACTCTGCTGTGTTAAGGATAGAAACATTTTCTGTGTAGCTGATAATAATTTTCCCCACAAATACAAACTAATGAACATTACGAAAACCTATTGAAGATGCTTATAGTTTCATTGAATGAGATATTTATGTATCACCCTGCACAGAAAATAGTTATTATCAATAACATCAGTTCCCTCATCTCCCAAATTAGCAATAGGATATTCACATTGTTGAAAGTTTCACTATTTTAGAACCCTCTGAGATGTGCCCGAGATCTTTATGTAAGCTGTAACTCTAACACAACTGACACTTATATAGTACAATAACAGGCTTAGACTATTAGACTATTATATTATATATTATAGTGTGTGGGATCTTTTATAAATTGTGAAAGTGAAAAGGTTGCATACACACTTGCTTGCATCATCTTGTCGGGGCATTAGAGATATCTTCTTGATTACCTTATCCACCATTACCTCATTTTGGCTAGACTTTTACCGTTCATTTCTTAGCACCGCCAGCTATGCCTTTAAAGAAAAATCTTCACCTTCAGAGATGTCAAGTGTGGATTAGATTGATGAGAATTCATAAAAAAAAATAAAATTATAGTGGCTACCTAGAAAGTGTCTTCTTAGGCCTGCCCTTGTTACAATATTTCATTAAAACTGTCAAATTTATTTGTATGAGGTGTCCATGCACTGATAATGTGGTACCTGAAGCACCGAAACCTTAAAGGCAAACTTGATTAAATCTTGGATGTGCATCTTCAACTTCGTCTATTTGGAAACCATTGTAGCTATATCACCTTACAACACATGCACTGTCGTTCAAAGTCAACAAGTGCACTTGCATTAAAAAAAAGGCTATGTCAAACTTGCTGTGTCTGATTCTGATTCGTCACTTCTACTTGCTTCAACTTTACTTGTATTTAATATTCAATCGTTCCTCAGTTAATCAAATGTGTTGGGAAGAACTGTACAAGTACAGTTGTGATCATATACTGTAAAACCGTGTTTCTAGCAGCCCCTAACCAACAGGGGAGACTCATTTTCAAATGAAATGTTTTTCTAGGGTGTTTGAAATTTATTTTGTATCTTTAAGTTCCTTTAATCGATGCAGTAAAATTTTCATTTTTGATAAACATGGATTAAATTCTTTGATATCACTAGAATCTACTACATGTGTACACCAGGAATTAATTTTCATGAAATCGCTATAGTTAATGTTTGTTTTAGAGATATATCTTTTTCATCAATATTATTGTATAGCCACTTTGAACTTGGTTTCTGAGAACATAGCACAAAGAGATGCTACTGTTGATTACTGAAATGTTATCAAAACAACTTTTTTCTATCAGACTTGTTTTTCTAAAATAATTTGGGACTTTTTTAATATCACTATGAACTTTGAAATATATAAACCTTATCCATACATATCAAGTCAAGATTCAAGGCTAGGAAGGAATAGAATTAAAATTTTTTTTTAAAGTGTCATGGTGGTTACAAAAATGATTCGTAAAATTTGAACATATTTTTATGCCAATATTGCAAAAAATATGTTACAGCCACGCGATTTCATTTCTCATATTATAATCAATCTAATCACTGATATTTAACTTTATGTAGATTATATTTAATTTGTTATACTTAATAGCACTACGACCACTTGAGAAAATAATTTTTATTCTAATTAATCACACCAATGGTGCACATAAATTTATTGTCAAATTGGATAATAAAGAGAACAGCGTTTACAAATGGATATCAGTCAACCCTGTACCATATCTGGAAGACTATCCAAAGATCACAACAAATGACACAATAAATATAAGATTGAAGAATCAAACTATTTACAATATCAGTATCACAACTTGTCCTTCATCTATGGAAACATCATTTTTCCAAATAGGTAATTAAATTAAGTACAGGTTAATCTAAAACCTAATATATTGTTTCATGTTTACAGCACTGTATTCATTTATTACTAGGATATTGTCCCTTCATGAAATTACCAGACATAAATGTATGGTACATTGTCTGGTCCAACGGCTCACTAGTTATGAACTTAACATGTGCTGATGGTACTAGGATATTCATTGAATGTGGAGTCAATGGAGAATGGATGTCAAGTATTTATGTTGCATGTGATCAACATCTTACTATTACTAATGGTAATATTAAATAATAATGGGGATCTATGTAACTAATTGAGATTGAGTTTTATATCATAGTGTGCTATATTTTTGTACTGAGTTACTAATTCAACAGAAAACATTTAGTAATTTAATTAATTAATTAGCCATGATTGATAAAAGTTTCCATCAGTGTTGGGAGATGTCTTGCTTGAACTATGTCATCATTATTGTCATTTTTACTAGCCATAAATTACTTTCAAATATTGTAGGCTGTTGCTATTATAGTACAAAATTCACTGAAGTGAAGTTGCCTGAATAATGTGGTAATATAGCCACCCAAATATAATTTATTAGTATATGTATATTATATATATATATAGACTATAACGTTTATAAGCATATAAAATACATGATATAAATATATGTTGTATTTTATATTGCAAATGCACCTCTCACTCTCATATTTCTTGTTTCTATTACATGATTTACAGATTGTAACAATGAAACCTATAATAACATGACAGTTTCTACAGACATGCTGCAGGAATCTACAGTGAGTTGATATTAGTGACGTAAACAATTGGCAATAACATTTTTAAAATTCAATTTCCAGACAAGTCTAGTACCACCCGCAATCACTGAAAGACTCGGCATTAGTAAACAAATTGGCACGGTTACAGCCGCACACATGGAAGGAAACTCCTATATTTTGATATCAGGGATATCAATTGGAGGTTTAATATGCAGTATCATCACTGGAATCATTTCATTTATATTTGGTGTACTATATGCCAGAATTAAGGGCTTGCCGAGACCAAGAACTTTGATTGAAAATAATATATATCGTAATGGTTTTTCCAATGACGTTCATAGTCCAGTTTATGAGGATATACAATTCAAAGAGAAACAAGTTTGTTGTGATGATAACATTGCATACGGCAATGCAGAACTGATGAGTTAATTGTGTGAAAATACAGAATGTGTGTGAATTTAGTGACTCAAATATCTGCCTAGATTTTAGTTGGACAGGTTCACGATTGTCAGTATTATGTTGCATTACTATTTCATAATTATCACTTTTAGCTAAGCTATAGGTATATTTTATACATGAAATATATAGTTTAATGTTGGTCATAATGTACATATACAGTTGCTGAGCACTGCTTCACAGCTCTAGGAGTGTGTTTTGGTTTAAGTGTAATAATTATGTCTAAGTGTGTGATTGCAGCTGTGTTTTACATTATATTTATCACATCATACTGCCAACATTTTGCTCATCAAACATTTGTTTATACAATAATTTATTTTGATGAATCCCTGATAAGCATTCACTAGATTAGAATAATACCACAAGAGCATGTGGCTAGAATAGAGTAGCATTATAAACGTTTGTTGTTGTGTCGCTTCTTTGTACTGCTTATATGCTGACTGATGAAATCATACTGTAGATGCTCAGTAATAACATCAGGTGTTTTGGTTTTAATTATCAACGGGTGTTATAAACATGTAGGGTGTTACTTTTACTTGGGGTCTTGTACATGTAATTAAAATGTTACAAGTCAAGCAGCTTGGAATTACTTTCATTTGCATTTTCTCTCATCTTAGCGACAGATTATTGTTATAGAGTGGGTTGGGCACCGTGGTCAGAATGAAGTAAAGAGAAATGACATTGAAACTGTGTAGAATAGCACTACTGATTGACGGAAGCTAGGATGAAAAAGATCATTAAGGGACTTTGAGATTACAAACTCCAAACACTTAACATCGACTCTGAAGTTGATATGAAGTGCTTTATGCTGCAATTTCCTCTAATTACCTGTTATATGGAGTATTATATATCAGTACACTTGTTGTTGATTATTCAGTGTCTACGGTGTTGGTAATGAAATTGTTATTATTGCTATCTCAAACTTGGAAATTGAAAGATGTAGCAGAGAGTTTGTTGGATGAGTTTACACTCATTTGCTAGTCAGAAAATGATTGGGGGGGGGGGGGGGGGGGGGGGGGGGGGGAAGGGAGGGTAAGTGCCACCACCATAAGGGGAAGGAAATAATTCCCAATAACTATCCTCAATTGGTTGATGCTATGCCCTTTGACTTCATGAGATTGTCAAGCCATTAAGCGCAATCTTGTTGATTATTTTTAGTGATGAATTGGACTTACAAGAAAAAAATAGACTTGATTATTAATCACAAAATAATAGAATTAATTAATTGGTACTTCAACATTTTATAATCCTATATTCAATTACCAGTGCAGATTTTGTGTGTGTCTGTGCTTATTTTTGTTTATTTGCAAATTTAACTGGGGTAATAGATAGACAACTACTCTATTTGAACATAATATTAACAACTATAAAGTTGTCTTTCCCTCGCACCAACTGAAAAAGCAGTAAGATCCTTCCTTGGGTTGGCAGAAAATAGTCTCTATTGCATAGGCTCCAACTTTTCTAATAAAGCTTTAAGGACACAAACCACACCCATCTATAATTTAATTACCATGCCCCTAATTAACATAACCATACCCCAACAACACCCACATTAATGGAGTAGATGAGTAAATGAATTTTATTTTTTATTATGCAGTACAGTTGCTTATTTGCACTTAGTGAGAAATTCTTCACTAAAAAAATTGAGTCATGACAGCATTCTTCACTGTTGAACTTGATAGTCATTAAAGAAATTATTGTTGACTGTTTCAGAGTTGGTCGCTGATCAGTATGAACTTTTCTAAGCATGGAAAAGCCCCTCTCACTGTCAGCATTTGAAGCAGGAATTGACATCAAACCTGACATCAGCCTCGCCAACAAAGGAAGTCTCGGCTCTCCATCAAAAAGTTTCATCTGACCAACCTCATACCATGGCTTATCATCTCCTGTGGCCGACTTGTATATTTCTACTGTAGGATGCTTAGTTGGAGATAGCTTGAAATCCATGAACTCACCTCTCAGTGCATCAATGGATGCAGATTCAGCCAATTCTAATTGTGGAAAACTCTGTGCAAGTGTCTAAATAGTAGTAAAGTTGTAAGTGCAGACAATATCAGGGTTTATGATGCCTAAATCCTTCAAAATGGTGTTCCCAAATGGGAATTTTTTGAGCATTTTATTCAATGAAACCGCATAGAAATCCCGCACTGCTTGGTAGAAGGGTTTTATATCAAATTCCTCTTCCATTTCAGAGAGAGCTTCCCATGTTGAGTCCCCCAATCCGAAATTTTCATCTGCTAGCTGGTTTGCACTTGCAAAGCTTAGCTTACTGATATCTTTACCCACTGACTGCAGTTATAGACTCTGGCTTCAAAACATTGCTGGCATACAAATAAACTAGCCTAGACATTTCCATGTATAACTGACAGTTGTATTCTGGGTTAACTTCTGAAATAGACGGTTAAACTTACCCATTGATGACAGCTTAGTAGCAGACTAGGCGGGGAATACCAGGCAGAGTACCAGCAACGGTTGGTTAGGTAGAAGGGGAGTGTCTGGCGGATTCATGCGCACAAGGCTCCCCACGTGTGGGAGGTGAATAATTAGAATATACTAGCGGGGAAGAGAAAAGGTGCGAAAGATTTTCCCACTTACCCACACCTTACCTGACCGAAAGAGGCATTTGTAAGGGAGGGGGGGGGGGGGGACATCTTTGATTTCTTTTAATTTTAACCTCCGGTAAGCAGTTTGCCTGTTTACCATGAAAACATGGGTGCCCGAAATTAAAGGGGCTTGCCCCGCCCCGTTAATTACACCCCAGTCAGCCCAAGCTGATTGGGGGGCGGTTTCGGCTCCACCTGAGCCAAAAGACTCAGCTACTAGAGCTGTGGCCATGGGAGAGCAGCTGGGGAGGGATGACAAGGTAAGTAGGTGTACATAATAATGGTGGTAACATTGATTGGCATTTGTATGTGGGAATAATGGTTCACTGCCGGGGCATGAGAGGGCTGGCAGTGCACTAGGGTGTTTTCAAGGTACGAGCTGCAGGATTAATGGAAGAATAAAAGACAGGAAATGAAGAAGAGGTTTGGTAAGAGGTTTGGTAAGAGGGTTTTCAAGCCGTTGTAGAATGCTAATACTTTACTTGTCTCAGCCTCAGTACAGGACCGAAAATAAGATATCATACCATCAAATTGAGAAATATACCAACCAAACACAATAAGACTAAGTCACCGAGTAGTACAATGCTTAAGAACTGTTTGAGGCTCACTTGTAAATAGAGAACACCAGAGGTCACAAAATTTTTGTTTCCTCTTACTGAAATGGTAAAAGTAATAAAATACATCCAAAAACAATTGCTCTATGTCTATGGGAAACACTTCCATACCCGACTTCACAGCAAGATCTGCTAGATGGCAGATACAGCCCACATCAAACACATGAGGATACTGTTTCCTTATTAGTTTCTGAACACCCGACCTGGTGCCTTTCATCACATTAGTCGTGTCAGACATAAAGGCCAAACACTTACTGAAATGATGCTGTATAGGTTCATTACTACGTAATACAATTTCTGGTAGTTTATTTATTAGCTTTCGTAGTAGATTATAACTATAAATAGTCAAAACGTTTCGACCCGTAGGTCTTCATCAGTTGACAAAAAGAAACACAATACTAAAAAATGACAAAAAACAAAACCAGTTCAATAAAATGCAAAAACCCTGAGGATGCACTAGTTATAGTGACGCTATAATTGGTTGCCATGTTGGATTTAACTCTTGCCATCCATCTGAAATTGCACAGGAGCTGAAACATTTAAAAGAAGTCTTCCTAGCAAATGGTTACCCAGAACAAACAATAAATAGCAACATCAAATCCAAAAGGAATTCAACCAGAAATAATTCAACCAATGCACAAGATGAAACCATCAAATATTTGGTAAAACCATAATATATCAAAGGGATTAGTGAAAAAATTGAACATGTATGCCGTTCCTTGAACATAAAAACTACATCAACACCAACCCTCAAGAAACATCTAATGAAGGTAAAAACACCCAGAGAAAAATCAAAAATCAAAGGAGTAGTTTATGAAATCCCGTGTATGGACTGCAGTATGGTATATGTAGGGGAAACAGGACGTACACTAGACAAACGTTTAAAGGAACACCAATACGCAGTAAAAAGGCATGATGAGAAGAATGGTATAGCTGTACATGCATGGAACAGTAATCACAAAGTAAATTGGTTGGAGGCCAAAGTGAAAGAGAGAGTTGAGAACTACACCAGAAGAAGGATTACTGAGGCAGTAGTGATCCAAAGCCTGCCATCAACATCTAACTTGGACAATGGCCTGGAGTTAAATCCAACATGGCAACCAATTATAGCGTCACTATAACTAGTGCATCCTCAGGGTTTTTGCATTTTATTGAACTGGTTTTGTTTTTTGTCATTTTTTAGTATTGTGTTATTTTTTGTCAACTGATGAAGACCTACTATGAGGTCAGTGCTGTTTTAAGGACAAGCAATAGAGCAGTAGCAAGCCTCTGAAGGACGAAGGACAAAGTCCAAAAATTAAGGACTGTCCTTCGGATTTAAGGACAGTTGGAGCCTATGCTATTGGAGGCTATTATATTTTCAGGGTAAACCAAAATATTGTTTTATGTATTTAGAAAATTTGCTGCTTGAAGTTTGTCCGATGTAGTTGAATCACAAAGGTAATCTCACTCTCAAAATCACACTCATTTAAGCTGAAGTTATAGTGGTGGAACCAGCATTTTTCTCTTGCAGCTCTGCTAGCCTTTTGAATTGGAAAGTTGTCATACAACCAAAAGTTTAAAAGAATCATAGGCAATCAAGTGGTGCCGGATAGGGGCCCCAATGATTTATAGGCACCTTTTTAAGGGTGTTATTTCTCACTTATACATCTGTAAACTATAAAAAACAACATGCCCATTGATCCCCACTCCCCTCCCTCCCATACTGAAACATCTTTCTACAACATTGCTCACAAGGGAGCGGCAAGATCTGGATGTACCTTACAGCTTATAAGTGATTCAGTTGTGTGTATATGTGAATGACTACAGATTAGTGCAGCACTTCTTGAAAGTAGTATGCTATGCATTTACAGTGCTAGAAAAAGAGTTCTTCATGGTGGCCATTTTCAACCTTGTTTTTAATGGAAGCTAATTTAAGACAATTTGTAGTCAGTATTTTCATTTATATGCAGCAATTTATGTATCACTCTTACCTGGACTAGCTTGATGCTCACAAATTTTTTACTTTTTTTATTACCTTGTGAAAAAAGCTGCCATCAGAGTAAGGTAAACCACAATTTATTTAGTTACTCATTGTAGTGTGTTTTTCCTCAGTGATAGTATGAAGGCAGTGCTTGAATGTGAAGTAATGCCAAAGGTGGAGCAAACACATCAATGTATGATCTTAACTTGCTTGTCTACATAATTGTAATGTGTTAATAATGATAGTGACATGTATGGTTTGCTGAAACAACATTAAACTGAAGTACCCAAACTTTATATTGAATTGCAGGCGACTTCACATGATAAGATTCCATAAAAAATATAACTGTATTTTGAGATAAATTCATTTTGTTTTAATCTAAACTTCATATAAACACTTGGCGATTATTTTTGATGATAATATGTGACATTAATTCCTAATATGAATTATTTAAACATTACAACAGGGTTTTCTGTAAGTATGCAAAGTTACTGGAAACAGAGAACACAAAACTAATCAAAGTCTTCGTACCACCTGTACTGCAGAACTTTTCTTGGCTGGAGGATCCGAGAAAATTACCCAGGAACAGATAAGCCATCACTCTATTGAAGCTGCACCGAGATACTAACACACTATGTAAACAACAAAACCAAGCTGTGGCAATACTAGCACACTATGTAGTAACAGCACCAAGCTGTGGCCAAGCTATGTCAAATATACTAACACACTAGTACAGAATAGCACCAAGGTGTGTGGCAAAAATACTAACACAAAGCTTTGGCAAACATACTAACACATTAGTAACAGCACCAAGCTGTGGCAAACATTTTTGGTTCTAATCAAGAAACAAAATTCCAAAATACAATGTAACATGTCCACACATCCATAATAAAACAAAATAATGATAGCTGTGTCGTCAATGAATGTTAAAGACTGTCATGTAAATATCACTATAACAACTAAGGAGTCTCGGATAGTAGCAAAGTGTCAGCTTGTTCTTCATCAGAATATCAATACAATTGCTTTTCTTGTTATCATTGGCCTACATACACTCCAGCTTCAACACCTCATTCGCATTAAAGAACCTAAATAAAGACTGAAAGACTTAAGTATCACACATCACTATTTCCTTGTATATAAACCTTTTCATCTTTAGAATAAAGCAAACCATTATTAATATTCTATGCAAAGCAGTATCAGCATTGAAGACAACCATAATTTAATTTAAATCTTTATACAATTGCTGGAAAAAAAACATAGCAACAAATTGAGTTCAACCCTGGGGCAGTTAATATACACAGTTTACCTGACTAGAGGCAAGTGTTAACTAATGCACATAGGCCAAGCTAAAACACCTGCCAACAATATAGCGATGAGATCTAAGTATACCAAAAACACAGTATGTAAACATGTTTATTTAATCACAATGAAATATCAGACATTATGTGTAGAACATCTTCAAATTTTCATTTGGAATCATCTTATCTTGAATACTGTAAAAGAGTAGCCTCATTTACAGAGAAAATTTTGATGCAGACAAGATTATCATGATAAATAAAATAAAATCAAGGTTATTCAATCTGGAAGAAAATGGAGGATATTAACTACTTGGAATTATAGTATTAGGAGGAAATTTTTAAATTGTAATCAATTGCCTATTTCAGCAAGAAAAATGTAGTATCAGGTAAAAATTTTGAAACTCAAAGAACAAGAAAAGAAGAATAGTGGGAATCAATCACTCTAAAACCATCAGTTGATGAACTTAAAGCATGAAAACTAAATTGACAGATTACAGAATTTGAGTAAGGAAGATGACCAAATTCAAATTTGAACATGTGAATGGATATCATGTAAACTATGTTCATTGTGGGTGCATGCACAAGAACGGTGTCTCTGCTAAAGTTTTGGATGTAAAAAATTATATATGCTTATTTTGCTCCTAATTTTGATGACTTCACTGAATTTTCACAGTAATATTGCACTTGGTTTAAAATTGAAATAAAATTTTATCATTCACACTTTTGTGGAATTAGCTAGCTAGCCATGTAGCTAATCACTACTACAAAACATATTTTGAAATTCAATAAAAAAAAAATACAGAACCAACTTGCTGTAACTGATAAGGATATCATTAATATAAACTGTAGCTAGATAGCTATATTGCTATGTTTCCTGTGTTAGGTGAACATTTATTGTATTAGTGATAAAGCTTTGCTAATAATGAATTTATTTTCTCTAAGTATGCTACAGATTAATTATGCCAAAGTTTTGCTTACTATGCTTTAGAAGAAGATAGACTAAATTTTGGATAAAAATGTATCCATTTTTTGGTGACCACATGATTATCAAGATCATGTCTACCTTCTTCAAAGGCATTGCCAGCAAAACTTGGGCATAATTAATCTGTAGCATGGATTAAAGGAGTAAATTAGTGATTAAAAAATTAAAAAAATTACATTGAATTCCAATAGGTGGATTGGACAAATGTTTTTGGTCTTATTGAGCTATTTGCTAAACTACTAGTATGTGTAGCTACAATACAATGGTGCACTCACAGCCTGTTTACCGCTGCCACCAGGTTGTTGTGAATCAGCTTTAGTGAACCGGTATTGCTGCCACTTGAGAATTACCTCTCCTACTTAGCAGGTAAACGCTAAAGCAGGGGATACCAGCCCAAGGTAATGAAGGTTTCAACCTCGCTTTCCCTTGACAATTTCTTTGGTTTGAATGTAAATTTACCAAGGTAATTCTGACAAAAAAGACAAATGTAGTACATATTATAGGCAAAGTACATTTAAAGGAATTTGGACAATGGAGGTGTGTCTTGTAGCTAAAATGACTAAAGTGCAGATGGACAAATAACAGAATAACTGAATGGATAACAGATTAAGTGAATGGATAACAGATTAAGTGAATGGATGAAAGGAACGTAATGAACCATAAGTCTTTAGTTAAATGTGGTAGTGTATTCTACCACATCTCCCCCTGCTAAAGAGAAGCATCCCAGTTGAAATTAGAGCTCCATTCGTGAAGTAAATTCCGAAGTGGTAGAATACACTACCACATTTAACTAAAGACTTATGTTCATTACATTCCTTTCATCCCTTCACTTAATCTGTTAAAGTTCCTGTCCTCTATCATGAACTTGGAGTTAGTAACAGAAACATGCCTACATTTATGTGCGTTATAGAAGGCCATATTAAATTTATATTATCCTCTCAATCATTCTTCTCCTTTCATATGGATCTAGACCCCCAGTCATTTCAGCTTTTCACAGTACACAGTACCTCATTCTGGCTGCCAGGTATTTCAATGTTGCATAATATGTGACCGTCTACGGGAAAACCCGGCACAACGCGGCGTGCGTAATAACGAGAAAAGATCGATCGATTTCTTAAAAATGTATTGTTTCAAGCCGACGGAAGGGAACGGTTAGGTCTATTATAGCGGGAACGACTTAAGCTATGACGATAAAACTTGGAGAGCTCAATATCTGGACGCCGACAACTCCGTAAGTGCAAAAAAAATTTTTTCAAAGGGTGCCGCGTTGTGCCTGGTTTTCCTATAGACAGTCACATTATTCTCCCACTAAAAGCCTTTTTTTTCTGGCAATTTGAACTGGAGACGGTAGCCACTCCACAGCTGGAGTTGAAGCAATACCAGCAGCAAAACCTGAAGTTACACCTTTGCTGGAAGTTGAAGCTTGCCACTACAGCTAGAAGCCCTGCCATCACTGCAAAAGAAGCCGTAACAACGGTGGAACGCGGAGCCAAACCGCAGTTGAACTGAAGCCATACAGACTACTCACGCTTGGACACTCAACTGTGTACAAAAATGGCGACCACAGGCCAATACGCGATTAGGCCACACCTACTGCAAAGGGTCTGTATGTGGGCACAACTAAATGGGAACAGTAAGTTTGGGGACAGCTAAATATGCGCTCAGCTAAATATGGGCACAACTAAATATGGACACGGGGCACGCACTTTTCAGCAAATTTAATTGTAGCAAATACTGGGCCTCGTTTAACCAGAATTGTTGCCAATGGTACAGCAGGGATTATTACTCTTCTTCCTCTTCTACTTTCCACTGCAGCTCGTTGCTGTGACCTTGTCAAATGTTGGCAAATTAGACAACTACAACACCTACTCCTGTAGAGCTTGTTGTGGATCCCTGGAGTGGGTAATAGAGGGATGTGGTCATCGCAGAAGTCACCGTTACCCCTCCGATCCATCTGACTTGTTCAAGCCCGAACCCACTAACCTCGGACGGCGAATTGAGGTGGCATTTTCACTAATAAAAGCGCCCTCAGCCAATGACGGTTGTTTCGAGTCGGTGATGCTAATGTTTTGCCAGAATAGCGGTAATATTCGTATCCAGTGTATTGGGTCCAAAAGTAATCGAAGTTTGACTCTACTAGACACAAATGGTAACTCAGTATCTAGTGATTCCGATTCAGATGTCGCCGTTATGTGGTTCTCTACCGCTAAAATTCTCGGCGCATATAACTATACAACATACCTATTTCTAGGGAAGGCCAACAGTACTTTGTCGGTGTTCATTAATGGAATACAAGAAGGAATTGCGGGTATATATTCAGAGCGTAACTACAATTTAACTAGTCATATATCTGATGGAGCTAAAATATTTAGAGTATTTGCACAATTGATGAATTACTCTGCCTTTCTTGTAGTGCCTTTTCCAGACATGGAAATGAGAAATTTAATTAGGTTTTCATCAAGTACTGGAAATGTTTCAATAGTACCTGCCCCTTCATCAACACAAACTCCGTTTAACATCAATTCTGGTATGATATATACTAAAATAATCAATTATAGAAATGATATATTCAGCTATGCTAATCATACAGGGTTTGATTCTACTTCTGCACCCAAAGAAGACCAAAGTAAGTATCTATGACAGGCTGTATACTATTTTGTAGCTATCTTCCCCCTATTTTGTTTGTAGTAAAATAGATAGGTTAAATTGACCTGTATTAATAAAAATTCCAAAAATACTAACCCTATTGACATGTATTGATAAAATCCATGAAGCTCCACACCTATGTCTGTATTAATAGATATTCCCCAAAATACCAATGATATTGACCTGTATTAATAGAATCCATGAAGCTCCAAACCTATGTCTTTGTTGTTATCTGGATGTTTAAAGCTGGTATAGTTTTGGTATTGTGACATGGAATAGCTAAAACTAACTGAGCTATAAGAACAGCTCTTGAAAATCTAATGATGTGCTTCTGCACAAATTGCATGCAACTGATCTGATTGAACAGGGTAGGTATGGAATAGGTTTAAAACCACATATTAGGTGTGTATCAGTGCTTGCCAGGCCCCACTAAGGTGTACTGTAAAATTACTGCATAGTTTAGCGTGTAGTAAACTCTAATTCTGGAACAAAATACAAACCACATGTACAAATTCCTATTTTACTCATGTTTTACATTTGTTTCGAGAATTTTTAGTAATGACTTCTATTAACTCAAGTTACTCTGTGTCTATACCTGCATGCAAGAATAATATCAAAACATTTACCTCATCTTTTGTTTGAAACCACTCAAATTTTTCTAATTCAATATTAGTAGGTTCATATTCTTCTATTATTTTGAAGGAAGCTTAGATAATTTGAACCCAAAGAATAGTAACATGATGTAGTTACTTATTAAATTTATTAATTTAGATTGCCCACAGAATGGATCTGCCAAACAATGCAATGGACTTGGTTTGCTCATTATTTTAATGTTTTTATTAAAAACTATAGTATTGTAATTGTATCTTAAAAGTGTAATTTTTAACCATATTTTAGTTAGTAGTATTATAATACTTCTTAATTATTAATTCAACTTTATCAGAGAGTACAGCTGAAACACAAACAATCAATAGTTTATGAGATTTTCCCCTCAACTTTTGAAAAAGTATTGGCTATAATAACTAAAATAATAATGCATAATTTTTTCTTGTATTTTTTTCCTATGTATATGGATTTAAACAGTTCAAAACTAATAAAGTGGAAAATAAAATAAAATTCTTTACTGGAAAAATATTCAGATTAAGTGCATCTTATTCTTATGTGGCACCCCTCCATGTAATGTTTCCCAGCTTTATTACTGTTGGCTCAAGACTTGTGGATTAGATTGTGTGTTCAATTCATATGTCTTGTACTTAACACACTACGAAACAGTCAGCTATATACTACATGTATATATCAGATAGTACATAACTGTACTTGCATTAGCTACTAAAACACTCAAACTTATCATGATCTTGCAGTTGATCTGAACACTTTACTTTACTCACAGAAAAGTGTTCTTGTTATAATGCACTTGGCAGGTACTACTCAGAACTGATAGTGCTACCTAGGAGCTGTACTATACTGTGGCATTTATACATTACAATTGTACTTAACCTTCTGATGCTTGGTCATAGCTATTACAAATTTCAGAGAGAATGATATTCAAAAATATAACTTGCATCTGATTGATACTCTGGCACAAATTATATATGTGGTTCAAGATTTGTACTGTGTTATTAAACTACATCCTATTATGTGCCTGTTTTGGACTGCCTGATGTTTGTCATTGAAAAGGCTACACTACATATAGCTTCCAATCAGATCAGATATTCTATAACAAAACATCTAACTTCCTGGTGCTGGATTTTCCTCAATAATTCTGAGAATTACACTTCACACAACATGCACATGTCAACCAGAACACATGACCTGAACTGTGCTATAAATTTTGACCTCATTATGCTTCTGTTACTTGGTTTTCCCCACAATAATTCTGAGAAATACACTTATTACAACATGCATTGGTAGGTAATCTAGTACAAATTATATATTATTGCTTTTCTTGTATTAAGAACTGATTTTGAGGACACTGGTAACACTACACTTCGTGTTTTAGTAAATCACAGTAATAATTATTTCTGCCGAAAATTACTGAATCTTTGAATCTAGATGGTCAACCATTTTACAATGTTACTCTATAATTATTCCGCTTTTTTTATTTTACGCATGATAAGTCTTAAGATTACTATAAAAAATACTGTACTTCTCATTGATAGTCATAAAAAAGTTTTAATAAAAATGTTTTCAACCATTTTGCAATAGCCATCATCAGTTTATGGATGATGTTTCAGTGAAGTAAAAGATGTCCACAAAAACGTTTCTGTGACAGAGTTTAGCTAACATACATGTTACTATGACAGAGCTGTAACTAACATTCATGTTGTTTACTTTGGTGAGAAAGGACATCATGGTTTCGTGGCACTTCAGTATTAAAGACATTAATATTCTGGTTTAATAGGTTCCATGCAGAGAGATGCTCTTCCTGACTGGCTGTGGTGATACCACCCAGTTTAGCCTTTGATTATATAGTTACTTTATAATTATTGTATTTTATGTATTGTATTTTATGTATTGTATTACAGACTAGTGTTATAGCCTTGCTACTTGTTACGGAGCTATGAATATAGGATAAGATTATTTGTTTGAAGTGTAAATAATGTAATATTTTACCTGTCTACAATCTTCTCCCTCTACCTAACTAATACTTCAGTATTGGTAGTATTTTCTAATCACTCTTGGGGTGAAGAGCATTTGTGGTATATTAGGGTTGTAGTTAATTGATCCGTGTACAAATTGTGAGTGACCTAACTTTGTTATCATCGCATTTTGACCAGCTTTCAATGACAATTACCAATCATTAATCCTACTAACTTATGGTAGACAGTTTTCCACATTTTACCTACTGTGGCTATCCTCATGTGGAAGCACTGCAGTTTTGTGAATAGCTAGGTAAGTAAGTTTTGTGAATAACTATATTATTTAGTATCTAGGTAAGTAAGTTTGTTATTTTTCCCTGGCAACTGAATCCTACTACTACTAAACTGTACAAATAATAGCTGTATATGTAACTTTGCAGTCAGTGCATTGGTCAGGCGGCTGAAGGTGGGGTTAGAAGGCTTGAGCCTGCATAGTGACAAGAATTCTCCTTATTTTGTGACCACAGCATGTACTGTACAAACAAAAACCATTATGGACATCAATATTGTTTCTGTACATGGGCATAAAAATTGTCAAAGCTGTCATCAAATGTTAATCAGAGTATCAGTTAAACATATTTTATACCATATCCATCAATATCTTACAGCTAAGATCCGGTTCGTATTGAGGGTGCAGTAATTATGACACCAATTTCTAAAATCCTCGCCTTTGATGTGGTACTGCTCTGCTGGTTCAACAACTGTACATACAGGCAGTACAGTAAACTGATGAACATTATCTCACAGATGTAGCTAGACTATTTTGCAAAGTTTGTGATGGACACAGAAAACTATTTGGATGATTTGCACATGAATTTTTATGTAATTTTAGTTTGGTTGTGAAGCTAGTGTAATCATCGAACAATATTGAATACCCTCACTATTTTAATCCTTGAAAACAAAAACCTCCTTTTAATGGTTTTGCTGCACATAAAATATCTTACTGGTTTAATCTATGTTTCCTATTATGATTATGCATAGCACACATTTCCTACCAATATGAAGTGAGTATTTTTTTTTCCTTCAATTTTTGATATACGTTCCTCTCATTTACCTTGCTCATTTAACTAGAATATTTTTTCTAAGCAAAACATTTTTTTATAGAAGTTGGAAATATGTGAACTTTTCACATAATAAGACATACATAATACAGTGATATAGTTCAGCTTGAGTCAAGCAAACAATAGCATGTGAAAACCTGTGAATTGTGAGTCAATCATAGTAAAAGAGTTCAGTTGACACAAATTGTGTTTTGTAATTGTAATACAAACAAGCAATTTAGAAGCTTTTTGGGATGAGAAGGGTGAAGGTTTTTAGCGGTGGTTTAACAAAACAGTTTCAATTTCAGTTGTTATTGCTGACAGTAGGTACAAACATTGATAAAGTTACCCTACAACCTTGAGTTGTTAAAGTACATTAGGTGTTTTGATGGGATGAAGGTAGTTTATAGCATGTAATAAAAAACACCCCTCTTTTTCTTTTTTTAGTAGCTTGAGTGCTTTCGTCAGGAACTGCTTAGTTTGATGGGACCAGATCCTTTACCAAACACAAAGCTAGAAAAGGGTCTGGTCAAGTGAGGGGGGTGGGGTGGGGTGGGGCTGCGCTGTACCGGGTCCCCAAATTCCTGGGTCCCCAAATTCCTGGGGAAAATGCGATGTTGATCATAGCACCATATTATCACAAAACTCGAACTATGAGAGCACAGCAATAAGCGAAACGCTTCTAAATCGGGTTTTGTGGCAATTTGGTGCTATGATTAACAACGCATTTCCCCCAGGAATTTGTGGGTCGGTGCAGTGCATCCCCCTTACTTAACTCGCTAGCCAGACTCTTTACCAAACGCAAGCGGGGAAAGGGTCTGGTGAAACTCGTTTGACTTTTTAGTTCACATTAATCCACGAAAATCGTGGACGGCTTGCACAGTGCCTAGGTCATCAATTGTGCCGCCTACGCTCGTTTAAGTATTCGTGTTGTAAATTACAACTAACTAGTGGTGTGCTTGAGCACAAATGGCGAGCGAGCCTTAAACTACACTATTGTTAAATGATTGATATTAACAACTAACACTCAAGCTACTAAAATAAAGTCGAGTTTTTAAATTACGTATGTGGTAAAGGGGTTTCAATGCCATAGTAACCGCTCTCTGCAACTGTTTGAAATGAAAAAGAAGCAACAAAATCAAGTCACGTTATTTAAAAATTTATTTGTGATATTCTTAATAGTAGTTGTAACGCACAATACTTTCACACAACTGAACATACCTACGCAAGACTTACCTTCGTGATTCGTCTAGAGGACAATGCATTTTCAAGTAAACACTGTTGAGTAGGGCTTATAACTGTGACAAATAGCGTATTAACTTACCACCGCCACTAACTCGAATAGAAATGGAGCTCCCATAAGTTTTTGAGTTTTAACTGCACCCGCAAAACAATTCAAAGCCGTAAACAATTCAATTTCTAAGGCGATACGGGTAATGGTCGCTAGACCTGAGGATTCTGTTTAGTGAAGATTGGGACGGGGTCGAACGCGGAGCGAACACAAAAATACGGAGGGTCAAAGTACAAAATGACATACATACGTCCAAACATATATATAAATAAATAAATAAACAAACATCCCCGATTTTCGATTGTGTTACCCCTGTAAGTGTCTCGCTCGCTACGCTCGCTCGCCAAATAGATGTTTGGCCTTTGACGTGAGCACTCTGTTGACGCACGCGCGGGAAAAATATTGCTGAATGCTGAACAATCTCGAGTGTGGTTACGCTGGCTGAGGTGGCGAATAGGCTTCCACAGTCGACGCAAACCGGAATGGTACGCTGCCACCAGAATCTGCAGTTGGCACTTGTGGTCACGGAGTCCGCCAGTCCCTTTATGCGGAGGGTCGCTGGGGCTCGTCCGACGTACAGGCGCGAGGTGGTTCAAAGAATAGATTCTACTTTAAACTGATAATAATGACAGTTCAGTCCAGTTCTTGGTCCTCTTCTTTCTTCCTTCTTCCTTGTCTTCTGTTTCTTCCTCCCGTATTTCCTTTCCGAGACCAGACCCACATCGAGTACCGAGTTTGACCAGAGCCTGGCGAGACTACTTACATGACCTGACCCTTTTCTAGCTTTGAGTTTGGTAAAGGGTATGGTCACGTGAGACTAGGAACTGCTTGTCGTTAAGTAAACAGAATTACTTAAGAAAATTGAAGTATGAAATTAATAAAAATTTTGTAGCCAAAATACATGGTCAAAGGATAATAGGCACTTATAGCAACTCTCAGGAAAAAAAGACTGAATGATGCCTTCCTAAACTAGGTGAATAGGAGTTAAAAATATTAACTTCAGGCAAACTAAATAAATGTAGCCTTTTTCCTAATTTGGTATGCAGATTCTGTAAAGACAAAAACAATTTTTATCAGATTAATTATAGCAACTAGTTGTTGGCTGTGAAGGCCTCTCCTGTTAATGGTGAAGAAGAAGAACAGCTGTTGTAATTTTAAATTTTTGCATGTCATTAAAAACTATGTCATTGTGGGTGTGCTATTTGGGTGTGGCCAGGGTGTGGTTTTTGTCCCTGAAATAGATTCTGGAAAGTTGGCACCTATGAGGAAGGATCAACAGAAAGGATATCACTCCTGAGATGTTACCTATCATCCGAGAATGTTTCAGACACTTCATATCTGGTGCTCCAGCTTCCTTGTTTGATCAGCCTAACCAGACTGGGTACCAACTTTACATCTTGGGTATGATAGTGCTGAACTCTATAGTAAACCATCAACATCACGGTATGTAAGAGCTAGAGAAAGGTTGTCAAGAAAAAGAAAGCTCTGTGAGTCTCTGCGAGAGGCCACTGCATGTAGTTCCTGATGAGGATCAAAACGAAATACCTGGAGTAGGGACACAAACTAATGAATCAGCTCAGCATATTAATGTTTCAGAAAAGGAAGTGGAGCACCTCAAAGAAGAAAATGCTCATTTAATTTAAGTGTCTGATCATATTAAAGAAGAATATAGTGCTATTCTACTGACAGAATATTCCTTTAGCAGGTAAAATGATGAGAAAATATACTACACTGGACTCAACTCGAGAAAGCGTTTTTCAGTTTTGTTATCGTAAGTGCAACCATACCTGAGAGAGCAAACTACACTCACAAAGTTCAACAGCTACTGCTAACATTTATGAGATTACGTTTAAATCTTAGCCAGCAAGACCTCTGGTACAGACAGGTTTCGAAAACCGACTGTAAGCAGAGTGTTCGAATTTGTCATTAGTGTTCTATTTTATGTTAAAGCTATTAATTATGCGGCCTGATTGGGATGTACTGAAAAAACAACACCATGCCTATGGTATACCGAAAACACTGTCCTAATTGTGTAGTAATCATTGACTGTTTTGAGATATTCACTGACCGTCAAACTAATCTTTTTGCTTCTCAATAATAATATAAGCACTGCAATAGGCAAAATACCTAATTGGAATAACGCCACAAAGTAGCGTGAGTTACATTTCCAATGGCTGGTGAGGATGGACAAGAGATAAATATATAACTGAGAATAGCTCTTTTCCAACTAATCTGGTTCCAGGTGATTTAATACTGGCCGACAGAGGGTTTGATATTCGTGACTCTGTAGGTGCTCTTTGTTCAAACTTGTGCTGCATGTCTTTACTAAAGGAAAGTAGATGTAGAGCAAACAAGAAGAATTGCAAACATTTGAATCCATGTTGAGAGAGTAATCGGTAACATTCGCAAAAAGTTCAGCATTCTCAACCAATCGACTTCCTATCATCTCAAGAAGGCTCTTACCCACTGCTAGACAAAGCTGTTTATGTGTGTTGTGCACTAAACAATATATGCGATTTTGTTGTTTCATTTGATAGTGATGTCAGTTTTATTTGTTAGCTAGTTCCAATCAATGAGAGAATAACTGGGTTACTACCACATTCACTCAGTTTTGAAAAAAAAAAGTTCCATGTCATCTTCTGTAGCATTCCTGATTGCTGGAGTGGGTGACCTAGACTGCCTTCTTTATGGAACAGGTGTTGTAGATGGTGTTGAAAATGTAAGTGCCTCCATCTCACTTACATTACGTTTCTTCCCAACGAACTCAATATCTTTGATTTGGGAGTATGGCACATCTCAAACACTAGTAGGCATCACCCAGTATGCTCTCATGTCAGTTACAGTCCTAGAATCTCTAATTCTAACTCCTACTTCTATAGCCCATAGCAATATTGCAACGTGAGAGCAGTTTTCCCCCAATCCTGCCATGCAGTTACAGTTGCTTCCAATAATTTTACCCTCACATCAGCTGTGACCCAGGGTACTAGTGGGCTATTCACTAAAAATGGTATAATTAAGAATTGTACTTATATATGACATACTTACTTTAGCGATTACAACACAGATCCTTGCGCCCTCTGGAGTTACTAACGATTTAGCAAAAACTTCTCTAACCCAACCAGCCAAAAAATTCATGGAAGACTCCACACTCTTGTAATTTAGTAGATCCTGTCCAAAACATGCTTACATTTATGTGCTTATAGAAGGCCATAAATCTATATTATCCTCCCAGTCTTTCTTCTCCATTTCTTATAAATCTAGACCCCCAGTAAGTTTCAGATTTTCACAGTACCTCGTCTAGTCTGCCTCGTCTCTCAATGTTGCATAATATCCTCCCAGTTAAAGCCTTTTTTTCTAGCAATTTGAACTGGAGACAGTAGCTACTCCGCAGCTGGAGCTTGAAGCAATACGAGCAGCAAAACCTGAAGTTAAGCCATAGTTGAAGCTATGCCACCACAGCTAGAGTATGTCCACCACAGCTAGAGTATGTCCACCACAGCTAGAGTATGTCCAAGTTGAGTTGGCCGCAAGAAAAACTTGACTAACTTTAGAAAGGAAGCAGGGTTTGCACCATCGGAAAACTCGCGCAGAAGCGGTTAAGAATATTTCCTCAGTATACTCCACAACCGGAGAGAAAGTGCCATTCCAAAACTCAATACAAAAGTTTATGGTAATAGAAAAAACCACAGGTTTCCCGCTCAAAACGCGCCCGCTTTTAGTCACGTGGTCCCGCTCAATTGATCACGGGGCTGTCTTCAATAAGAATTTGTAAGCAAGGAGTGGCTTCTCAGATTGCTGCGTTTCTAGCTTTGTATCGGGATTAGCTTAGGTTGAAGTGCGGAAACAGGATAGACGGAGTGTCCTGTTGATGCCGAAGGTACAGGACCACCTGGTAGGAGGTTGGTAAGATTGTTTGTCTACCTGTTCAATAACAAATGCCGTATAGCCAATATATTTCAGAGTGATATAGCTGTCACTTAGCTAGCAACTTGTAATACCGCTACTCTTAAGCTTTTTGCAAATTTCAATTCTGTGCTTTTCAAAAGCTGTGTTAATGCCAATTCCTTTTTCTTCACTACTAGATGCCGTTTATTATAAGGATTAGGACCAACTCAGGCTGCACTCCACTTTCAACTTGGATCACAACTGTATTTTGTATATGTGTACTACTACTTAAATTTATCATTTCATCAATTTTCATATACATTATAAATAAATGAAAAAATTGATAATTTTATTTAACAAGAAAGTCTAGTATCTTTAGCTACAGGTTAACAGTGCTGTACTGCTGAATCCTGTGAATATCAGAATACTTCTTGGGACACAGTAGGTAGAATAGACTGCTTTTAATCTCGTCTCTTTAGAAGAACGCCCCACCAGTTTGCGTTTTCCGTCTGTTTACATTATCTGCGCGTAAGAAACATAAATATAAATGAAAACAGACTAGATGAGCTGTACACAGCGCCCAAAAAACTCCATAAACTTCACTAAATTTCTTTCTTACAATAGTTACAGTGGGAATTAGCACCTGCGTTACCTCCCCTTTTTCACGCGCAACATTGATGTTTGCGCGCTTAATTGACTTGGATTCATATGACTAAATTGCTTCGGTAAAGTACTAAATGCATTCCTGAATTACAGCGCTTGCGGTCGTGCCAACTCAACTTGTACATACTATTAGAAGCCTGGCCTTCAATGCAAGAAGCGTACCAGCGTTGGAACAATACATTACAGACTACTCACACGTGGACACTCAACTGTGTACAAAATGGGACCACAGCCAATACACAATTAAGCAACGCCTACTGCAAGGGGTCTATTATATTGGTACAGCTAAATGGGAACAGCTAAATATATGGGCAAAGCTATATGGTCACGAACTTTTAAGCAAATTTAATTGTAGCCACTAGTGGTGTGCTTGAGCACAAATGGCGAGCGAGCCTTAAACTACACTGTTGTTAAATGATTGATTTTAACAACTAACACTCAAGCTACTAAAATAAAGTCGATTTTTTAAAATTACGTATGCGGTAAAGGGGATTCAATGCCGCCATAGTAACCGCTCCCCTCAACTGTTTGAATCGAAAAAGAAGCAACAAAATCAAGTCACGTTATTTAAAGTTTTCTTTGTAACATTCTTAATAGTAGTTGTAATGAACAATACTTTCACACAACTGACCATACCTACGCGAGACTTACCTCCGTGGTTCGTCTAGTGGACAATGAATTTTCAAGTAAATGCTGTTCAGTTGGTCTTATAACTGTGACAAATAGCGACTAACTCGAATAGAAATGGAGCTCCCATAAGTTTTTTTAGTTTTAACTGCATCCGCAAAATAATTCAAAGCGGTAAACAATTCAATTTCTAAGGTGATACGGGTAATGGTCGCTAAACCGGAGGATTCTGTTTAGTGAAGTTAGGGACGGGGTCGAACGCGGACCGAACACAAAAATACGGAGGGTCAAAGTACAAAATGACATACGTACGTCCAAACATATATAAATAAACTAGTGGTGTGCTTGAGCACAAATGGCGAGCGAGCCTGATGGTTAGGTAACATAAAACGTTACTATGTTTTAGCTTACTTCATGCAAACACTATAATAGCAGTTATGACTTCAGCAAACAAATACAAAATCACTCTCTTACCAACTTTTGTAGTATCAAACATCAACTATTCTGATAATCTCAATAAAAAATAAACCAGTGTTATTATTTGTAATTTTAGCCAACAAATATGGAATTACTACTTACATCATTTTTGAGTATTGATAACTTCTGTAGTATCAAATTGAAGTTACTTTGACCATCTGAATTACCTTGAATTCTTGACAACAAGCTCTCACCTACAAAAACAAAAGACAATCAATTTTAGCACACAAATACAAAATTACTTTCTTACCCTCATTTTCTTGAGCAGTGGTAACTTTTGTAGTACCAAATTTGAGCCAATCTGACTATTTCAATTTACCAGTCACTGTTGACTAGCTCTTAGCTACAAAAAAGAAAGGCCAGAGTTAATTTTGCATATTTAGCTAACAAATATAAATTTGCGTACTTATCTCAGCTTCCCTCGAGAAGTAGTAGCTTCCATAGCATTAATACTACGGCATTCTGACTACCAACGGCTCTTGACAACCAACAACCGGCACTCCGTATCCCCCATAAAACGGCGAAGTTTTGAAATTAAGTCTGGAAAAGGGTCTTCAATGCCATAGTAACCGGTCGAATCAACTTATTGTGTCTTGAAAACAAGCGTTTTAGCAGGAATTTTCTCATACTTTGGAGCTTAAGTATAAAGTAAGGTTTGCTTAATGCTGTAGTTTCAGAATAAACTGGAGTCAAGCCTAAATAGCCGTGTTTTTAGGAGAAAAAATTTCCCCGCGCGCGCGTTTAAAGAGCATACGTACCATCCATACATACATACATATATATATATATAACATATTATACCCGATTTTGCATTATCCACCCCTAATACTGTCTAGCTCGCTTCGCTCGCTCGCCAATAAACAAACATCCCCAATTTTCAATAGTGTTACCCCTGTAAGTGTCTCACTCGCTACGCTCGCTCGCCAATTACTGGCCCTCAGTTAAACCAGAGTTGTTACCAATGATACAACTCCTCTTAATCCTCTTCCTCTGCTACTTTCCACTGCAGCTCGTTGCTGTGACCTTGTCAAATGTTGGCAAATTAGACAACTACAACATCTACTCTTGTAGAGCTTGTTATGGATCCCTGGAGTGGGTAATAGAGAGATGTGGTCATCGCAGAGGTCACCGTTACCCCTCCGATTCATCTGCTGAAAACTTGTTCAAACCCGAATCCACTGATTTTGGACGGCGAATTGAGGTGGCATTTTCACTAATAAAAGCGCCCTCAGCCAATGACGGTTCTATCGAGTCGGTGGTGCTAATATTTTGCCAGAATGGCAGTAATATTAGTATCCAGTGTATTGGGTCCGAAAGTGATCGAAGTTTGACTCTACAAGATACAAATGGTAACTCTTTATCTAGTGATTCCGATTCAGATGTCGCGGTTATGTGGTTCTCCACCGCTAAAACTCTTGGCGCATATAACTATACAACATACCTGTTCCTAGGGAAGGCCAACAGTACTTTGTCGGTGTTCATTAATGGAATACAAGAAGGAATTGCGGGTATATATTCAGAGCGTAACTACAACTTAACTAGTCATAATCTGGAGCTAAAATATTGAGAGTATTTGCACAATTGATGGATTACTCTGCCTTTCTTGTAGTGCCGGTTTCAGACGTGGAAATTGGAAATTCAATTCTATTTTCATCACATACTGGAAATGTTTCAATAGTGCTTGCCCCTTCATCAACACAAACTCCATCTAACACCAATCCTGGTATGATACTAAAATAATCAATTATAATAGTAATGATTTACCCAACTATGCTAATAATACAGGGGTTGATTCTACTTCTGCACCGGAAGAAGAACAAGGTAGATATCTATTACAGGCTGGAACACTATTTTGTATCTATCTTCACCCTTGGAGTCTTAGTGGTTGGGTATACAGAGTTCATAGTTATTTCTAAAATATACTAATACTATTGACGTGTAATAATAATATAATCTTTTAGGAAGCCCCAAACTTATCCTATGCCTTTGTTGTTATCTGGATACTTAGAATATAGCCGATTTAGTTTTGGTATTATGACATATGGATTTGCTGAAACTAACTAAGCTCAGATGAGAATATGATGAGCAGCTGATCTGACTTAACTTTACTTTTTAGAAACACACAACACTTTTACACACATACTCACTTGTTCACTGGATATACCTGTGCTATTACGAGTCAATAGCACCCGTAAAGAAATTGAAATAGCACTCGGCTTCCCTCGTGCTATTTCAATCACGTTACTGGTGCTAATAATCCCGAATAGCACGGTTACCGTGCTATTACTCGTACTAATACCAAAATCTCAATTGAGATTCATTTGTAAGGGTCTCACTTTGCTCACCCAATAATAAAAAAAATATGAATATTATAGCTCTCCTAGAATAGGGTAAGTGTGGATAAACCAACATATTAGCTAGTTGTGTAAGTGTCCACATGGAAGTGAAGTAACACATTTTGTTTCAAGATTTTTTTAGTATTGACTTTTATTTACTCAACTTACTCTGTGTCCATACCTGCATGCAAGGATATATCAGGACATTTACCTCATTTTTTAAACCACCCTTATTTTTCTAATTCGATAAGAAAGTTCATATTCTACCATTTTAAAGGAACATTAGATAATTTGAACACAAAGATAGTAACAAGTGCTTACTTGTTAAATTTATTACTTTAGATTGCCCAATGAAGAAATCTGCCATACAATGCAGTGGATATAGTTTGCTCATTAGTTTAATGTTTGTATTACAAACAATAATATGGTAATTGTATTTTAAAAGTGTTACTTATAAACAACAGTTGAGTTTTTGTCTTTTAGTCATTTTTACTTACAAATTGGACTTCATCAGCTGAAACAAAAACAAATATCCATATTTTATGAGTTTTTTTCTTTCAACTATTGAAAAGTATTGACTGATACAATATTCCTGTAATGCTACTTTTTCTGTCTATGTATACTGATTTACTGTACAAATCAAGTACAATAAATAGTAGCTATAGGGGAAAATAAAATCAAATTCTTACTGGAAAAAATGATCAGATTTAGTGTAATTTTGATTGTTTAGGTGAAGTATAAGGGGTGGGGGTGTGGGGGGAGGGGGGGCTCTTATCAAGATGGGGTGAAATAGCTATAGCTACTTATGGACAATTTTTTTTGGCTATACAGTTACGACTATAATATTAATTCGCACAATAATTAGCATTTAATGTGACTGTACAGAACTGAAATGAATGAACTGCTAAATTCAGGAAGAAAAAAAAAATTAAAACCAAGAGCACTTGGTTTTCTCCATAATATTCTGAGAAAAACACTTAATACTATACAACATGCATTGGTAGGTAATCTTGTACAAATTATATATTATTGCTTTTCTTGTCTTAAGAACTGGTTTTGAGGACACTGGTAACACTACACCTCATGTTTTAGTAAATCACAGTAATAATTATTTCTGCCGAGAATGACTGAATCTTTGAATCTAGATAGTCGACCATTTTACGATATTACTCTATAATTCTACCTTTTTTTTTTACACATGATAACTCTTGATTACTTTAAAAAATACTGTACTTTTCACAGATAGTCATAAAAAAGTTTTAATAAAAATGTTTTCAACCATTTTGCAATAGCCATCATCAGTGTATGGATGATGCTCCAATGAAGTAAAAGATGTCCACAAAAATGTTTCTGTGACAGAGTTTAGCTAACATACATGTTACTGTGACAGAGCTGTAACTACATTCGTTTCTGTGACACACGAAACCATGATGTCCTTTCTCACCAAAGTAAACAACATGAATGTAGTTACAGCTCTGTCATAGTAACATGTATGTTAGCTAAACTCTGTCACAGAAACGTTTTGTTTAAGGACATTAATATTCTGGCTTACTAGTCCGCAGAGAGAGAGGCTCCTTGACTGGCTGTGGTGATACCACTCAGTTTAGCCTTTGATTATTATAGTTACTTTATATATTGTATTGTAGACCAGTGTTCACTACTAATATAAAAGCATTTAAATTAAGTACGAAAATTATGCTTTACTATCTTAGTATGTGACACTAAAGTGGAGTTATACATTACATGTCTAAATATGTGAATGTCAGAACAGTATACATATGAGTGAATGAAGTGTTGGTGGTATACCAGAAGATAAAGCAGGACTACACCAGTGTTTATTTAATACAGAAGTGAAAGTGAAGTGTTTTCTTTACTTTCACCTGTATCAATGGTAGAATTAGCTGCAATATACAATGTCTTGCTATCTTTTGAGACACATATCTCTGGCAGTTTGATACCACATCTTGAATCATCGCACAGTGGTTGACTGGTAGTTGTGAGAACTTCCCGTTCCTTAGTATAAGGAGGTAATGAAGGAGTTTCATTATCTACTTATAGAGTGTAGTAAAAATCATGGTGGCAGGAAGTATTGCTATATAATTTAGTATACCTGATGATGTGTCATCATTGTTGCTTGGATTGATTAAGTTTTTCAATGCTGGAGGTGCGAGACATTTCTCCGTCAAGTCTACCTCGTTAATAGTTGAATATTGTGTAGGAGCAGTTTGAAGTGATGTAGGCTGCTAGTAGATGTAAGATTATATATTATGGTCAATTATTTGAGCAGCTATTCCATATATTTTATAAGTAGGTAAAACTAATTAAGTTATTCATTTGATTACATTTACATAATCTGCTGTTGCTTTTTTTATTTTATCACTAACATGACAGAAACAATACATTAGTTTTGACACCTTTGCAGTTGTCATCATCAGTGAATAGACAAATAAGTGAAAGAGGCAAGGACAACTAGAACTAAAATACATAGATTTGTGCTAGATGTGGATTAAAAAGCAAAGGTCTAGCGAGAAAATACTGTAATAATATGTTAGTTGTTAGCTGTTCTGCTTTTGTTTTTTTCGTTTCTTGATTGGGAAATCATAGACATTTTGATAAAGATAATATATTATTAGTTCATCAAATAACAATTAATTCTTTAGAACAGAATAGTGTAATGTATGAACCTTTGTGTTTCAGTTACAAATAATTATGTGTTGGACAGACATAGAGTACTTTAGACTGATTAACAGCATCAATATGCATTGACTTAAAGACTTCCAATCACTTCAGTAGTTGCAGAGCTTGTATAAAGACAGGTCACAACATTAATTGTAACGATATTAAGGTATTATCTATTTACTAAAAAACAAAGAACAATTTTGTGCATAGAATCCTGGTTACTTAAAATGCTGGATTCAAGAATGAACAGAAATTAGGGAACACTATGATGTGACTATGATGATAGCTTTATTCAGAAACTAAAAAAAAAAAAAAAGAGAAAAACAAGCATACATTAACAACAAAACTGCTGGAAATCTCACAGCCGACTCATTAATTAACAATAGCATATTTTAACATTTTTACAGCCAATATGATGTTAGTTAAGACTTAACCCAATAATATTTTGAAATCCTGTTTAGGGGTTAACTGAGGTTGAAGTTATAACCAATTTTTCCTAAACACTTTTCTTTTGCATCTACCCTCTTGCACAAACATGTTTACTATTGTTTAATTCCCTATGTTTTTCACTTTGTACTATTTATTAATATTGACATCTGTATTGCTTCAGTTTTTTTTAATTCTATAGTGAAACAGTTAAAAATAATATGGTTATTTATCTGATTACATTAATAAACATAATGCAGACATGTAATACCTGTTCCTTTTTTAAAGATGCAATTTGGGCGTAGTCCTCTGAAATATAATATTGCTTCTCTGTAGGTCGACGTAGGGATGAATACTGTGTGCCGCAATTCTTTAATTGGGAATAATTTATGTATTATTTAGCACTATAATATATGCATAATACAATAGAAGAAGCAAATTTATCGCCATATTAATCTTAATACTTTGAGTAAAAACTCAAAAATGCATTATTGGCAATGTTTTAGTAACTTCTTTGACATTGATTACCATTGCACAGATTACTTACTGATGACATTTCATCTCTATCATTTGGACTGGCAACAGTGACCGTGGGATGCTTGCGAGATAACTCTTCGTAAAAGTCTTCATTCTATAAAATGCATTCACTTATCAAACTAATAATTACAACTCGTCATAATTTACCTTTGTTCCAGTTTTTTCATTTTCTCTTATTTAAAGAAATTACAAATCATTAATACTATCTAATATTATGTTCTTACCTTTGCATTTTCTTGTTTATACTACTACCTAAAAGAAACAAAAATACAGTAACTACAAGTATTAGTTATCATAGCAACTTACATTTCCAAATTATAAATGCTGTAATAAGTGCAATTATTGCAATTAATATTCCAAAAAAAAACACAACTGATGATACAGTAATGTAAACGAGAGAATTACTACTTTCAATAATCATTTCTTGTAAAGTTTTATAATAGTTGGTAGTTGTGTATGTTGTATCCCCAAACTTGTTGTCATCATAATGTTGCGAAGTTGAATTTACTACACTTACATTTCCTGTCAAACATTAAGGTGTTAGTTTTATTCATTATCATGTAATATTATGTTTTGTTTAACCTTCATTTGAACAATTCACAGTTGTATTCCTCCTTAGCATTCCAACTTCCATTTGTACATATGACCTGTACAGGTGGCACATCTATGTCCTCACAGTAGTTGTATATAGTCCATATTCCATTATCAAATCTATATAGTCTTCTTGTTGTTACGTTGTCACTCATAATGCATGGAGCTGTAGAATTAATTGGAAGGGAATATGAAGTTTTTTTTAGTAAAGTGCACTATATGCAACCTGACAATATACTGCTATACCATGTTCTATTGGTAATAATATTAGGAGCAACTTCACTTAAAACAGTATTGTAGTGGTTTATTGCTTGAAATACTCAAAAAAAATGGTGACATAACCATGTTTGTTTAGTGATGTCTTACTTTATACTGAAGGAGTGGGGAACAACTGAAGTAACGTTATTCATAATATTGTTTTGCAGTAGACAAAATAGATGGTAAATATATTCAGTGTAGGTGTTGATTATTGAAGATGTTTTGGAGACTTTTCTAGCTAATAGCTATGTGTTTAATAACTCATATTCTAATAGGAACATTTAATTACACCTGGTATGTTATATTTATGTTATTGCAATTGTTACTTTAATTATTATAATTTATCTTTATTAGTGGACAATTATGCATTAACTGACAAGAATAAGATTCACAGATGAGTGTGCTAAAAGTGCAGAGCTAAACATTAATTCTTTGCTAAAAAGTATTAATTTTTGTTTGCTATTGTAATAATGCTTGTAAGATAGGTTACCTGATAAAAGGTTGTTGTGGCATGTGCAATTGCAGCCAACTTAATTAGGCAAGTTTTTATCACTTACCTAGTGTGATATTTGACAGTGAATGATATACGCTGTCATTTTCAATTTGATAGGAGATATGCATGACATAATCACTGAAATCAATTAAACTACTCCAATTTAAGTGCGTTAAAATGCTTCCAAACAACGTCATCTGTAAAGTAAAATTTGTAGTCTTCACTTCCAAGTGATATGTTATGTTTTTGCAAGGTGAATTGATCTCTACTAGTCCATTAAGTGATAGTTGTAGAATAGGTTGAGGATCTTTAAAATATTACAAAAATACAATTATTGTAGTTATTTAATATGACTGTTAAAAGTACTAATCTTACATGTCACGATCAATTGAATAGACTCTTCATTACACATTATTGTGGATCCATTCAAAGGAATAGGAGTAGGTATTGTTAACTGCACAGCAACAAATGATTCATTTTTGTAGACAATTCGGAGTACCAGTTCCACAGATTTAATCACAAATATTTGTTCATTAACTTCGTCCTCTATATGAAAGCTATTAGTATATTGTTGAAAACCAATGGGCTGTATCACCCAGTTGATAAAATTACTAGAACATATAAAAACTGCTGGTTCATTTGGGCAGTTGACACTGCCATTATTACTGACTTGAACTAATCTTCCTAAATTTTGAAGTACTATAACAATTAGTAGCCATGCTTAGTTATATACTTACCAAACACAGATAAGAATTGGTGACAAAGAAAGTATATATAGACTAAATGTGCCATGCTTTATGATACCACCCTCCTTGGAAATTATTTAATATGATCTCTTACTAAATAGCTAATGTAACAAGGAAGGAAGTAGTATGTATTTCCTGTCTCCATTTGAGTACTACTTTGAAGAAGGTGAGCCTAATTAGAAGTATATTCTGAAGTTTAATGTGTGAATTAGAGAACAAGTACAAACAGCAATACTTGTGATCAAGGGTTCATATCTGCCAGTCAAATTTTATCAAATATTTAAGGCATGTAAAGTAAAAGCTAAACTTTCAGGCCATAATTATATATAAAATATAATATATTGATTTCATGAGTGATATATTCATCATATTATATTTAGGTAGTAACAGTGAGATAACTCATATTATCATACAATGTTATCTCTTGTTGTATTACTGCAAGCTCATTATTCTCAGATGGCTAGTAGTTATAGCAACTGATCTAGCTTACAATTTTTTGTGTTTTTACAGCTACCTTCCTCTAGTAAGCTTACCAACCAGGTTAGAGCAGCTGCTAAATTATCAGCTGGTGTTGTGGGGAGCCCCTTAGAGAGTTTTACAGCCTACTTAATACCACCATGACTTACCAACCCTGGTACAAAATACTGTAGTGAAGGTATCTAGTATAGAATAAACCACATATTTCACACTCAGGCTTTTTTTCACTTGAGTCTGGCTCTTTACAATAAATTAGTTTGCTTGTGAAATATTGCACCATACCACATGCCATTCTGACTCATGTAATAAATACAATAAACCTTATTGCATTTGTAACCATAAAATTACAAATGCAATAAGGTTTGAATTTTCTATTAACTGTGCTTTTCCTGTATCATTAAATGTATTTACAGATTTGATTATCCTAAATTTTTAGCTTAACTTTGTACATCAGCATTGAATACTCTCAACAACAATAAAGAAGGATTTTACTATGAAGAAGGCAGGTTTCTTTGTTTTGAAATACACATATAAATTCAAACTATACGTAAAATTGGGAGTATTAATTAGCCTGTGTAGATGATTTAGTCCGAAAGTATTGTAATCAACCTCTTTGATAGTATATTCTAAAATTACAGTCAACAAACAATTCTGGGAATAAGCACAAACACTGTATTTGTGCGTTTAATTCATATTTTTTAGACACGCTAGGATAGCGGGGGTGGTATGTTGTATTCTGTTATCTCAGATGCAAAACTATAAATATACATTTTTAGTTAAGTTGCATAATGTCATATTAGCGAAGTATCATTTAATTTTGAAGAAATATTATCTTTGTAATAATTATGTCAGTGACTTCAGTATTCTGCATGTTAGCATTGAATGAAATACACTTAAACTACATTATACTAAGCAGTACTGTATGAAATTTGAAATTTATAAATAGTATTATTACGATTAGTCTAAGATTGGCTTGAACACCAATATCTATACTACTCCAACCTGCACAATTATTAGATGCTCCTTTTTGAATAAATTAATAAGGACTTTTCCTTGTAATGGTTTAATATTTGATCTGACAAATGTACACAAGCATTGGCAGATTTATAAAATGAGACTTAATGGCCCCAGGTCATAACCAATGCAATATAGGAAACCACAGTGATATGGATCTCCCTCACCCCCTTCCTGTATTATAGTGACACCTGCATTCAATGATGATTCATGTCACATACTTTACTCCTATCATTATTACTATAAAATAAAATCCAATATTTTGATGTATCTGATACTTTATCTTAGTATTGCTGCTTTCATTTTCAAAAAAATTGCAGCATTATCGGGGTGGGATAGGCTGCTGTCATTACTATATGCATTATTCTATTATAAACAAGTGATACGTTGTTAATATTGATTTGAAGATTTTCCCAGAAACCTATTTTCAGCATACATGTTTTGCGATACAAGCTCTAATACTGGGCACTTTATGGCATTAAGTAGGATATTCTCCAACAAAGTCCTTTTAAATCTTAATATTGATGCCACCATTGCTCATAGCAAAGACTTGCAATGTACAATATATTTATAGTATTAAAAAAGCCATGAGGCAGCAAGCATTGGCCCATGTTAAACAACACACTCTTTGTTTAAAAAGCCATGAGGCTATATTTACTAACATTTCATATTTTAGAACCGATAAGATACATGTTAACAACACTTTAACGACCTTTTATGGATTTGGGAGGAAAATTATGACAACTGTTATGAGAAACTAGTCTTCTTCGCATCAAAACGGAACCTAAACCATTATGCAGCAATGATTGCATGCTTCTTTATTAACTATATCTATTTCAGTCTAGAGATATAGTTCAGTTCCAACAGTTAGTTTAGGTCTTATTTTTTTGCACTCCTTCACCATGAAAACATTTTTTGATTGTAACTAATATTTCATATATTTCTATGAATAATCCTTGAACTTTGACCTCTTTTACTATGTGACTCATCCAGATTATCAAGAAGAGAATTCAGAGTCACACTCTGTAATTGAGTCATGATATTATTATTACTTTGGTTTCCTCAAAACCTCACAAAGAAGAAGGCACTTAGTGTAACAAGTATGTATTACTTCCATTATATGTTCGTATTCTGTGCATGCAAGTCACAATTGTCTATGCATATTTAGAAACTGAAGACATATGTCGGGTTGCATAACTGTCAACCTGCTATATAGATTAAAAGAGACAACTTGGATAAAAATAAGCTTGATACTATTAAAAAAGTGACAATTCTCCCTATCACCAATGACTGTAAGGTCATGATCAGCTAGCAGACTGACAAATCTTTTCTTAGCTGTTAATATTAAACCCCCATGTAAAAGACCTTAGCCTCACGCGTCAAACGAATTAGGTACATTCTACACAGTTGCAACTCAATAGTGGAAGAGAAAAGTTGTGATATAAGAAAATGTAGCTTGATGGATTCAATTCTATATTTATACTAACTGTAATGTTGAATGTTCAGATTGATATGTTCAGCCAGCCAGCAATTGTTGTTGTTGAAATAACACTAATTAGCTAAGTATATATTCTTATGTAGCCAATGGGTGAAGAACCATCACAAATTTCTGAAGTGATGACCAATAGTGAATGTTTGTCTCGGTCAATTCAGTCCTCTTTTGTGGTTCAACTTTAAAGCAAACTCAACTTAAAATTTCATCAGGCCAGTTGAGCATTGTGAAGCAAAATGTGAGTATGTTTTCATGACCTTTTTTTTTGTTTTTGGAAATGGGCTTATTAGAGGGTAAGTAATTTTGTCTTTAAAAAATTAATTACATTATTTTTTGAACATAATTTTTACAATATTAATTAGGCTCTGTGAAATGTTTTTTGTACTGGTCAGAATGACATCACAACAGAGAGTTTTCAAAGTAATATATCTTAACCTGTCTATAATACATGTCAATTGACACTCTTTGTTGCAGTGAGCAAAGCCTGGAAGATTAGCTATTTCTGTTAAACATACAATGGCCTGTGCACAAAGCAACAACTAAGCGAAACTTCCAACTCCAGATAAAAAAAGCTAGGCCAAGTCACTGCTTAAACTAATGGCATCACCTAAAGGAAGAGTTTTGACACGGCTGTTGGGAGAGTTGTGCAGAAATACTACACGCGCAAAAGTTTGAGCAGTCTTACTCCTGAGGATATTACGTCACCTATTGTTTGCGGTCTCCCCAATTAGCGAGGGGAACTGAACAAACTGCTCAATATCAGTTTACCAGACCCTTTTCCCGCGCTGCGATTGGTAAAGGTTCTGGCTACGCGAGACTACGTACGTCCATACATATATACAAATAAATAAATAAACAAACATCCCCGATTTTCAATTGTGTTACCCCTGTAAGTGTCTCGCTCGCCAATTAATTTATGGTTTGTAACTATAGTCGATAGAGCAAGTTATGTTGTAATAAAATGTTGGATATGCAGGGTGTACTAATACCAACCACTAGTACACACACTGTTAGTGTCCATTGACTGAAGTCTACACATGCAGAGCTAGAGCACAAGGTGCTAAAATCTGATACATAGTGCTGATTAACTTCTGTATCCTTCATCACGTTCTTGTCAACAATTATACTATACATTTGTTGTATTTGTAATTAAAAGTGTAGAATTATTTGTGTTTATCGATGAATATCTTTTGCAGTTTCACTGTTTGTGGCTAGTAGTATCCATTCCCAAAAGTAATTAAACTGACTGTTTGTTTATCTCGTGTAAGGATCATAGTAATTCGTATTTCACTTTCACTTTCTTTACAACCTTGTGTTGTCAAATTTGCAGGAATAATTTGAATTGTGTGCAAGATTATTCAAGTTGTAGTATCACCTTATGTATTATTATTTTCTATCTTAATTTTCAAAACAATTATGCACTATCCTAATTTATTTTTTATATAAATAGGACAAAGTACAGTAATTAAACTGACACAAGAACAAAGCTAACGATTGTACTCATCTTCTGTAGGAAAATATATTTATCTGCTAGAAGTGGATGAGGATATGATGGCATTAATGATTTGGCATAATGATTTTCCCTATTCCAAAATTATAGATCGTTTTACGCATGAATAGTATGTAGTTATTATCATTAAAGTATAGTTCTGGTATAAAATTAGTAGTGGTGACTTGCTTTTAAGGAGAAAATTTTCTATGTGTTATATTTTTTTACAAACTTTAACAATTTCTGTCATGTATTGATCTTTTAAATACAACATTTGATCATGAAGTGTACATAATAGTTTAAAGTGGCCTTCCAATACAGTGAGAACAAGACAAGTATCCCAAAACCTTTGTCCTCCCAAGTATAAACTATTCTTCAAAGATTGTTAATTGCTATAATACTAGTCTTCTTTTTCGTGGTAATGTTTTCATAGTTTTGAGAGCCTTTTGCTTTTAATATTTCCTAATATCTCAGTTGTTAGTAAATATTATTGTTTCATAGTCATTATTGTATCTTTTTAAATGGAAATTGAAAATATTTTAGTAAAACTTTGAATACCCAATTTATGCTATGTATGTTGTACAATGAACAGTGATATATCCAATTAATAGTTTATATACTTAAGCTTGTATGTATCCTATGTTTTTTTAAAATTACAGTGGAGACAATATCAAGATTACAAGACTGTTGTGACAGACTTTATTATTTAATACGATTATTTTTATGGTTTCTGTACTACTAGTAAAAACATTAAAATTAAGTATGACATTATGCTTTACATATCTTAGTCTGCAACACTAAAGTGGAGTTATGACATAGAACTAATACATTACAGGTTTAAATAATATGTGCAATGGCAGAACAGAACACATACAAGTGAATAAAATGATGGTATACCAGAAGATAAAGCAGGACTACACCAGTGTTTATAAATACAGAAGTGAAAGTGAAGTGTTTCCTCTACTTTCTCCTGTATCGCGGGCAGAATTAGTTGCAATATGCAATGTTTTTCTATCTTTTGAGTCACATATCTCTGGTAGTTTGATAACACATCTTGAATCATCGCACAGTGGTTGACTGGTAGTGGTGGGGACTTCCTGATCCTTAGTATAATGAGGTAATGGAGGAGCTCCATTATCTACTTATAGAGTGTAGTAAGAATCATGGAGGCAGAAAGTATTGCTATATAATTTAATATACCTGATGATATGTCATCATTGTTGCTTGGATTGATTAAGTTTTTCAATGTAGGAGCTGCCAGACATTTCTCTGTCAAGTCTACCTCGTTAATAGTTGAATATTGTGCAGGAGCAGTTTGAAGTAACGTAGGCTGCTAATAGATGTACAATTATATATTATTGTAAATTATTTGAGAAGCTACGTAGGCTGCTAATAGATGTACAATTATATATTATTGTCAATTATATGAGAAGCTATTTTATATATATTTTTATAATAGTTAAAACTAATTAAGTTATTCATCTAATTACATTTACATAATCTGCTGTTGCTTTTTTTTTTACTTTACCACTAACATGACAGAAGCAGTACATTAGTTTTGACACCTATGCAGTTGCCATTATCAGTGAATAGTACAAATATGTGAAAGAGGCAAGGACAACTCGAACTAAAATGCACAGATTTGTGCTATATGTGGATTTAAAAGCAAATGTCTAGCGACAAAATAATGTAATATGTTAGTTGTTAGTTGTTCTGCTTTTGTTTTTGTTTTTTGTTTCTTGATTGGGAAGGTTTTATCTGTTTACTAAAGAATAAAGAATAATTTTGTGCATAGAATCCAAAAAAAAAACAACACAAAAAAAGAAAAACAAGCGTACATTAACAACAAAACATCTGGACATCTCACAGCTAATTCATTAATTTATTAACAATAGCATATTTTCTAGTTTTTACAGTCAATATGATGTTAGTTAAAATTAGCCCAACATTTTGAAATCCTGTTTAGGGGTCGACTGAGGTTGAAGTTATATAACCAATTTTGCCTAAACATTCCCTATGAGTTTCACTATCTGTCTATAGCTATTGCTTCAGTTTTTTTTAACTCAATATAGTGAAATCGTTAAAAAAAAATTGTTATTTATCTGATTACATTAATAAACATAACGCAGACATGTAATACCTGTTCCTTTTTTAAAGATGCAATTTGGGCATAGTCTTCTGAAATATAAAATTGCTTCTTTGTAGGTCGACGTAGGGATGAATACTGTGTGCTGCAATTCTTTAATTGGGAAGAAATTATGTATTATTAGCACTCTAATAATATATGCATAATGCAATAGAAGAAGCAAATTTATCACCACAATAATCTTAGTACTTTGAGAAAAAACACAAAATTGCATTATTGGCAATGTTTTAGTAACTTCTTTGACATTGATTACCATTTCATACATTACTTACCAATGACGTTTCATCTCTATTATTTGCACTGGCAACAGTGACCGTGGTATGCTTGTGAGATAACTCTTCGTAAAAGTCTTCATTCTATAAAATGCATTCACTTTACTTAATAAACTAATAATTACATGCGTCATAATTTACCTTATTTCCAGCTTTTTCTTTTTCTCTTATTTAAAGTAATTACAAATGATTAATACTATCTAATTTTAGATTCTTACCTTTGCATTTTCTTGTTTATACTACTACCTAAAAGAAACAAAAATATACTGTAACTACAAGTATTACTTATTATTAAAACTCACATTTCCAAACTATAAATGCTGTAATAAGTGCAATTATTGCAATTAATATTCCAAAAAAGAACACAACTGACGATACAGTAATGTAAATGAGAGGATTACTACTTTCAATAATTATTTCTTGTAAAGTTTTGTTATAGTTGTATGTTGTATCCCCAACCTTGTTGTCATCAAAATGTTGTGAAGTTGAATTTACTACACTTACATTTCCTGTTAAACATTAAGGTATTAGTTTTACTCATCATATTATATAATGTTTTGTTTAACCTTCATTTGAACAATTCACAGTTGCATTCCAAATTCCATTTGTACATATGACCTGTACAGGTGGCACATCTAGGTCCTCACAGTAGTTGTATATAGTCCATATTTTATTATCAAATCTATAAAGTCTTCTTGTTGTTCCATTGTCACTCGCAATGCATGGAGCTGTGGAATTAATTGGAAGGGAATATGAAGTTTTATTTAAAATAAAGTGCATGACATGCAACCTGACAATAAACTGCTATATCATGTTCTATTGGTAATAATATTAGGAGCAACTTCGACTTAAAACAGTATTACAGTGGTTTATTGCTTGAAATACTTAAATAATGGTGACAGTACCATGTTTGTTTAGTGATTTCTTACTTTATACTGAAGGAGTGGGGAACAACTGAAGTAACATTATATTGTTTTGCAGTAGACAAAATTGATGGTAAATAATGTGTAGGTGTAGATTATTGAAGATGTATTGGAGACTTTTCTAGCTAATAGCTATGTGTTTAATAACTCATATTCTAATAGGAACATTTAATTACACCTGGTATGTTATATTTATGTTATTGCAATTGTTACTTTAATTATTATAATTTATCTTTATTAGAGGACAATTATGCATTGACTGACAAGAATAAAACTCACAGATGAGTGTGCTAAAAGTGCAGAGCTAAACATTAATTCTTTGCTAAAAAGTATTAATTTTTGTTTGCTATTGTAATAATGCTTATAAGATAAGTTGCCTGATAAAAGGTTGTTGTGGCATGTGCAATTGCAGCCAACTTAATTAGGCAAGTTTTTATCACTTACCTAGTGTGATATTTGACAGTGAATGATATACACTGTCATTTTCAATTTGATAGGAGATATACACAACATAATCACTGAAATCAATTGAACTACTCCAATTTAAGTGCGTTAAAATGCTTCCAAAAAATGTCATCTGTAAAGTAAAATTTGTAGTCTTCACTTCCAAGTGATATGTTATGTTTTTGCAAGGTGAATTGATCTGTACTAGTCCATTATGTGATAGTTGTAGAATAGGTTGAGGATCTTTAAAATATTACAAAAATACAATTATTGTAGTTATTTAATTTGACTGTTAAAAGTACTAATCTTACGTGTCATGATCAATTGAATATACTCTTGATTACATCCTATAGTGGATCCAATCAAAGGAACAGGAGTGGGTATTGTTAACTGCACAGCAATGAATGATTCATTTTTGTAGATTATTTTGAGTACCAGTTCCACAGATTTAATCACAAATGTTTCTTCTTTAACTTCACTGTGTATGTTATAGCTATTAAAATATGGTAAAATTCCTAAACCAGACCGTATCTCCCAGTTGACAAAATAACCAGTACATATGAAAACTGCTGGTTCATTTGGGCAGTTGACACTGCCATTACCACTAACTTGAACTACTTGTCCTACAATTTGAAAGTATTAAAACATTAAGTAGCAATGCTTAGTTGTACACTTACCAAACACAGATAACAATTGATGACAAAGAAAGTATATATAGACTAAATGTGTCATACTTTATGATGCCCTCCTTGGAAATATGCTACTATGATCTGTTGCTAAATAGCCAATGTAACAAGGAAGGAAGTATTAAGCATTTCCTGTCTCCATTTGAGTACTACTTTGAAGAAGGTAAGCATAAATAGAGTATTATTCTAAAATTAATGTGTGAATTAGAAAACAAGCACAAACATAGCTGTAATTGTGCTTTAAGGTTATGTTAAAACATTTTAGTGTCACAGTGTTTTAAATCATATCTGCCTGCCCAATTTTATCCAATATTTAAAGTGTGTGAAGTAAAAGCTAATCTTTTTGGCCATATACATACTATATATTTATATATGTATGAATTTATTTCTCCCATGCTAGATATCTTAAGGATATTATTTTTAGGTAGTAACCCGGTGATAACTCCATGATCACACTGTGTTTACCCACTGTGTTAGCTCAGGCTGTATTTCTGCTAGCTCAGATAGCAAGTAATTATAGCAACTGGCCTAGATTACTATCTTACTCTATTGTAGCCTTCCAAACCAGGTAAGTGTAGCTGCTACAATATCAGCTGGGGTTGTGGGGAGCCCCTTAGAGAGTTTTACAACCAACTCAACATCATGACTTACCAACCATAGTAGTACAAAATACTGTAGTGAAGGTATCTGGCATAGAATAAGCCACATATTTCACACTCAGGCTTTATTTTCACTTGCACCTAGTTCTTGACAATAAATTTGCCTGCTTGTGAAATATTTCACTGTACCACATGATACTCAGACACATGTAATAAATACAATAAACCTTAAAGCATTTGTAACCATAAAAAAACTATACTTTAAGCTAAAATTTAAGCCATGAGAGCCATATGGGTTGGCTTATTAAATAGAGTATGTTCTGTTCTTTCCACTGAATGTTATTCAGCAATACAGTTGAGATAGCAAGCACTTGATAATTTAAAATATATAGTAGGATGCCAAGGCAGCAGAGATGTGACTTACCACAAATTTGTTATTCACTAGTGAGTTAGTTGTTTATTGTAAACATAACCTTTTACTATGATTGTTATCATAGCCATGTAAGTTTAGACAGAATGTCAGGGTAGTGGTGCCAGTGCAACTAGTTTACGGTTCACTACTTACTACTAGTCAACACACTCACACTGGCAGAAGTTACTCTATAGTACGCTGCCACCAGAATCTGAACTGACTAATCTCTCAATCCCCAACTAGCCTAACTCCCACTATTACCAGTGAAGTTAGTTAAATGAAAGATTAATATTATAAGAAAAGGAATGACACAAAACTAATCATTATCAGCCAAGTCAGAACAGAACCAAGTACAAAAACAACAGCTTTTGTAGTCAATCATTGACTTAATGACACACTGAGGAAGCAGATTGCACATAATGTGATGAATGACAAGTGTTAATTAGTCTGCATGTACTGAATAAAAGTGTTTGTTATGCAATACACCCAGAGCTTGAAATATCTTTAGTCTTCTCTACTCTCCTTGACCACAAGTGGGGGAGCGGCCCCACAACGGTTATTCCGTTTGTCTATCAAGAAGGGTTAGTAAATATAAACAAATTATAAAAACACTCTATAATAGAAGCTTAAACGTATTACAACGCAACACCGTTGAATCTATTGTAATCTGCAATTATATTACAGCATTTTCAAACTAGAAAATTGTAATTATTGTACATCATCATAATAATAATTATATAGAGTGATGATAATAGAATTAGTCTCAATGAAAACTTTAAGGATATTGCCACATAAGTAATACATACATTAATTAATTTACTAATAGTAATTTGTATAAAAGTTGCATTTGAATTTTCTATTAACTGTTTTTCCTGTATCATTAAATATGTATTTACTAATTGTTGGAATATCTGGTACACAATTTGCCCTTTTGTGCTGTAGCACATTACTAGTTACAATAGTAACACAACTGGGTTAGCTAAAAGTAGAAATGCTATTTCCTCCTGGTGTTCAGAATAATGTTAACTTGTGTTGTGCTAGAAATATTATTCAATGCCTCCTCAATTAAAAAAATTTTTTTCTAAGGCAGTATCTCCCAAAAGCTTTAGTGTTCAGTGAGTTGGCAGAAAGTTATAATTACTCCATTTGACTGCATATATGAATGCAGAAAGGAGTCTGAAAGTGGGCTCTGCAGTGGTTGAATATGATAACTCACTATAATTACCACAAGCAAGTAGTTAGCTAGCTAAGTAATACAGCAAGAATAAGTGTGACAGAAAGCTGAGTATTACTTCCAATCTATTATTGAAGTTATTAGAATAAAGTGATAATAGAATTTCAGAGAACTTTGATTTAAAACCAAACTATGTATCTAATACTACATGGGAGCAGACTTCAATGCTGATTAATCAATGCCGATTTATCAATGAAAGATAAACAGCAAATTAGCCAGTAATTAAAAAAAATTAATAATGAGGACAGAACAGTTAAAAAATATGAAGGAACCCAGTTTTAATTTACACTTTCTGTGGCTCAAGCAGATAAAAATTTCTAATTTTTACAATAGCAGTTCACACGGACATAATCACAAGTGTAATATCAAAACTACATATATTTTTGAGGGACTGTATTTTGTGAAGATGAATAAAGATATGTATACTACTTTAGAGGTCCAATTTTCACACTTCTTCTCTCTATTCTTTGACTGACCCCAAACAATTATGCAGTACTTCATCACACTTGGTCCACTTGCATATCTTTATTACAATGATCTAAACATGTTTTTGTTTGCTTAAAATTTATAGTCTGTAACATAGTAAGGATTGTGTAAATTGTGAATTAACAACACTGTTTAGTGAGCTATGAATCAGACACTAAAATGACAGGCTATTCAATAACTGATTTCAGTAAAACATAGTAAGGCTGATATAATATAGTTGTAGTACTAATACAAAGTTGGCTAGAAAGATGTATGTGTCTTTGTGGACTTTTTCAATGTGCTGCTATGATGCAGTCATATATGCTTCATTAGGTGATAATTCAATAGAAGTCACTGAGTTCTTCACCTCTACTTCTTCATAGAAGGGCACAATTGTAGGTATTACATCATTATCTCCACTAATTGTCTGATTCTTTCTTTTTGTGTTAGCAAACCTTATTCCACTCCAGAATCCTATGAAAAAGAAAAGAAGGAAAAATGCTATTATAGTGAATATTACTATTAATATAAACTCTGTTATTGATAAATCTAAAAGGTGTGAAGGATGTTGAGACTCTGTGGAAACCTAAGTAAACACAAAAATGGTTCTTTATAAAAATAAAATACGAGTATATGTTACCTACGGACATATGGGAACCAACTGGACCTGCAGTATTACAACAATTTTTAATAGAAAATATATTCCAGCTATTTATCTAACCTTTTGTTTGATTTCTGCATATATTTATTGCATTATTAGTCCACTCTCTATCTGCTCTACATCTCAACTTGTAAAGTTAATTGCTATTTTCTGAACTACATGTAATGATTGCAGTAAATTCTCCAGAAATATTGGAAATGTATTGTACCCTAGTAAACCTATCTTGCAGAAGAGGACACATTCCTAAAACATTATAATAACAAAGTAAGGTAAATGCACGTGTCTAATAAAGGGCTTACAATTTTGTATGTGATTATTGTATTATTCTTTATTAGCACAACTCTATTCTATGTTCACTTAATTATTCTAAACAGCTATAAATTGATTGATTACCGATTATAAAAGTTGTATTGATAGTATCTGCACATGATCCACTAGACACAGTAATATTGTACTGTGTAGAGTAGTCCAGAGCTAGTGTGACAGATGTAGTATCAGTTATGACATGAGGTCCATGGAGTGGAGGAGGAGAGACAGTCACTTCATAGAGTGTCCTGTTATTCACATCTACTGGACTCCATGTCACTAGGAAGGTATTGTGTTGGTGGGGAGTCAGAATGAGTTCTGTAGGGACTAATTATATACCATATCAATAATGGTTGCACTGATTAGTGCAAAAAATAACAATACAATTACCAAATAAAGAGATGCATCGAAAAATGATCCTTTTTTGGGATTTGGACATGCACAGTATGTTAGTACCACTTGAAAGCATAGCGCGACACCGAACTGTGTTGATAATTAGAGTTGACAAAAAGTTGACAAGCTGGGCTCATTATCAACTGACCTGACCTGACCTGACCTGTTCCTACACCCCTGACTTTGACTTTATCATACTTTAAAAGAAGAATTTAATGTAGAGCTCAAGAGCTAAACTTACTTATTCGTTACTACTCCTATATATGTGGTGAGTAAAACAACAACTAGTAATTACATATTGGTTACGAAGTGTAGCTATGCATATTTTATCAAATTTTTAGACATAATTAGTTTTTGGTCTTTAGCATTTGAGATGGTAATAACTTTGCTTCACTTGCCTCTGTATTGAAAGTCTATAAACATATATTTATGACCACACTGAAGTGTAGTTCCATTGAAGTCAACCAGTTCATGAAAAGTGAGAGTAACTCTGATACTGTAGTCAGGGATGTTCTTTTCATAAATAATAGTGTAATTCCCTAGCAGTAATCCAATAGATGGAGTAAAAGGGTTAAATAATATTGATAAAGACTTTTGATGAGGCCGTATAATCTTTCCATCAATATTACTTTTATTGTCATTACAGGTAATGACAGCAGCATCATTGTTACAAAATGGAGTCTTGACCTTAACTGTTTCTAAAGAAAACAATTATTACTGTACTGAGGAGCATACTATCTTTCAATTTTAATCACAAACTGTTTATACGAGAGCACCCAAGAAAGAGATTTTAAGAATAACATGTGATTATTGTCATCATTAGTTTGAAATCCTTATAGTTCTATTTAATGTATACACTGAACGGTGTGAATGGGATTTTTCTTATCAGAGTTCATGATAACATTATTAGGAATAGTTTCAACATTTCAACTTAAAGATAGAGTAAACAATTGGGGAAACACTCTGGTACTCATGCTTAAGCACACTTAAGTACAGGTAGGTACAGGTCATAAAGTACTCATGAAAATGCTCAAATCCTTTTGGTAAATTGATTTAAAATACACTGTATTTTAGCACTGCCTAATTTTACTAATACTTCTGAGTACTTTTGAAGTACATGTAACTAGTATCGTAATGCATAATTACTTTGTTCAGCAAGAAGTAATGTGCTGCTCCAACTGCTAATATGTCATGTATGTGTACTTTTCAAGAAGCCAACACAAAGTTGGGGTATTTGTAGTGATTCTCAACCACTACACATTTATAAGTACTCGTAGAGTACACAAATACTTTTCAAAGTATTTCACCTTATGTTTGCTTTTAGTAATGGCTGTTACAACTTTAAAAATTGTTGTTATTACAATTGTTTCATCTGGAAATAACGGAAAAATTGAAGTGAGTGACGTCACTACAAGATGAGAGTGTTAAAAATTCTATAACTAAACTTTAACTCATTGCTCAAAAGTTTAAAAAAAATTGCTTTCATAATAGTGCTTGAAAGCTAGGTTGTCAGATAAAAGTTTGTTGTAGCATGTTTAAGTGCAACAAATATTACATAGACACACTTTAGTTACTAACCTAGAGTAATATTTGATAATGGATGATAAAAACTGTTATTTTCAACTTGATAAGAAAGATGTATAATGTAATCACTGAAATAAATTGAACTACTCTGATTGATATATGTCGTAATGTTTTCAATTAACATCATCTCTGATGTAACATTTGTAGATGTCACTTCCAAGTGATATCTTATGTTTTTGCAAGGTGAAGTGAGTTGTACTAGTCCATTATGTGATACTTGTAGAATATATATCTTTAAATATTACAAAAACAAACACAATACATCTATCATGGTGTTTAATTTGATTGTTATAATTACTAATCTTACGTGTCACGATCAATTGAATAGACTCATCATTACACATTATTGTGGATCCATTCAGAGGAATAGGAGTAGGTATTGTTAACTGCACAGCAATGAATGATTCATTTTTGTAGATAATTTGGAGTACCAGTTCCACAGATTTAATTACAAACGTTTGTTCATTAACTTCTTCGTGTATGGTATAGCTATTAGAATATGTTGGAAATCCTATACCAGGCCGTATCTCCCAGTTGAGAAAAGTACTAGAACATATAAAAACTGCTGGTTCATATGGGCAGTTGGCACTGTCATTACCACTGACTTGAACTAACCTTCCTAAATTTTGAAGTATTAAAACAATTAGTAGTAATGCTTAGTTATATACTTACCAAACACAGATAAGAATAGGTGGCAAAGAAAGTATATATAGACTAAATGTGCCATGCTTTATGATACTCTCCTTGGAAATTTGTTACTATGATCTCTTTCTAAATAGCTAATGTAACAAGGAAGGAAGTAGTAGGAAATTCCTGTCTCCATTTGAGTACTACTTTAGAGAAGGTGAACCTAATTAGAAGTATATTCTGAAGTTTAATGTGTGAATTAGAGAACAAGTACAAACAGCAATAATTGTGATCAAGGGTCATGTTATATCTTTTAGTGTCTCAGTGTTTGAAATCATATCTGCCAGTCAAGTTTTATCAAATATTTAAGGCATGTAAAGCAAAAGCTAATCTTTCAGGACATAATTATAATTATATAAAATATAATATATTATTGATTTCATGAGTGATATATTCATCATATTATATTTGTAGTAACAGTGAGATAACTCATATTATCATACCTTGTTATCTCTTGCTGTATTACTGCAAGCTCATTATTCTCAGATGGCTAGTAGTCATAGCAGCTGATCTAGCTTACAATTTTTTGTGCTTTTACAGCTACCTTCCTCTAGTAAGCTTACCAACCAGGTTAGAGCAGCTGCTAAATTATCAGCTGGAATTGTGGAGAGCCCCTCAGAGAGTTTTACAGCCAACTTAATACCATGACTTACCAACCCTTGTACAAAATACTGTAGTGAAGGTATCTAGCATAGAAAAAAACCACATATTTCACACTCAGGCTTTTTTTCACTTGAGTCTGGCTCTTGACAATAAATTAACTTGCTTGTGAAATACCATACCACATGACACTCTGACTCATGTAATAAATACAATAAACCTTTTTGCATTTGTAACCATAAAAACTTTCACTTTAAACAAAATTCTAAGCCATGAGAGCAACAGGGTTGGCTCAAATAAGTTGTGTTGTTTATAATGACTGTTATTCAGCAATACAGAACTAACAGCTAGCACTTGATAATTTAATTATATATAGTAGGATGCCAAGGCAGCAGAGAATTATGTGACTTAACACCAATTTGTTATTCACTAGTGAGTTAATTGCTGATTGTAAACATAACCTTTTACTATGACTGTTATCATAGCCATGTAAGTTTAGACTGAATGTCTGGGTTACACCCTTTGTCTATAAAGAAGGATTAGTAAATAATATATACAAATTATAAAAACACTCTACAATAGTTGATGTTGATTGTTGATATTTGATGTCTAACTTCAAGGTAGCATCTTGATAAAACAAGTTTGAAATTTGAGTAGTTAATATTTTCGCAAAATATTGACGTATTACACGTATTGTTGTAAACGTATTACAACACAACACAACACAACACAACACAACACAGTTGAATCTATTGTAATCTGCAATTATATTACAGTATTTCAAATGGGAAAAAATTAAGTCTTGTACATCATTATTTGATATAGAGTGATGACAATAGAATTAGGCTCAATGAAAACTTTATGGATAATGCTACATAAGTAATTCATACATTAATTAATTTACTAATTGGCGAGCGAGCGTAGCGAGCGAGACACTTACAGGGGTAAAAATGAAAAAATCGGGGATGTTTATTGGCGAGCGAGCGTAGCGTGCGAGACACTTACAGGGGTAACACAATCGAAAATCGGGGATGTTTATTGGCGAGCGAGCGTAGCGAGCGAGACACTTACAGGGGTAAAAATGAAAAAATCGGGGATGTTTGTTTATTTATTTATATATATGGACGTACGTATGTCATTTTGCACTTTGACCCTCCGTATTTTTGTGTTCGCTCTGCGTTCGACCCCGTCCCAAACTTCACTAAACAGAATCCTCCGGTTTAGCGACCATTACCCGTATCACCTTAGAAATTGAATTGTTTACGGCTTTGAATTGTTTTGCGGGTGCAGTTAAAACTCAAAATCTTATGGGAGCTCCATTTCTATTCGAGTTAGTGGCGGTGGTAAGTTAATGCGCTATTTGTCACAGTTATAAGCCCTACTCAACAGTATTTACTTAAAAATGCATTGTCTACTAGACGAACCACGAAGGTAAGTCTTGCGTAGGTATGCTCAGTTGTGTGAAAGTATAGTGCGTTACAACTACTATTAAGAATGTCACAAAGAAAATTTTAAATAACGTGATTTGATTTTGTTGCTTCTTTTTCAATTCAAACTGTTGCGGGAGCGGTTACTATGACATTGAAACCCCTTTCCCTCATACGTAATTTAAAAACTCGACTTTATTTTAATAGCTTGAGTGTTAGTTGTTAAAATCAAATTTAACAATAGTGTAGTTTAAGGCTCGCTCGCCATTTGTGCTCAAGCACACCACTAGTTAGAAGTATATTCTGAAGTTTAATGTGTGAATTAGAGAACAAGTACAAACAGCAATAATTGTGATCAAGGGTCATGTTATATCTTTTAGTGTCTCAGTGTTTGAAATCATATCTGCCAGTCAAGTTTTATCAAATATTTAAGGCATGTAAAGTAAAAGCTAATCTTTCAGGACATAATTATAATTATATAATTATAATATAATATATTATTGATTTCATGAGTGATATATTCATCATATTATATTTAGGTAGTGAGATAACTCATATTATCATACCTTGTTATCTCTTGCTGTATTACTGCAAGCTCATTATTCCCAGATGGCTAGTAGTCATAGCAGCTGATCTAGCTTACAATTTTTTGTGTTTTTACAGCTACCTTCCTCTAGTATGCTTACCAACCAGGTTAGAGCAGCTGCTAAATTATCAGCTGGAATTGTGGAGAGCCCCACAGAGAGTTTTACAGCCAACTTAAGGGTGCTGTGACATAGCAACCCCCCCACATATTTCACACTCAGGTTTTTTTTCACTTGAGTCTGGCTCTTGACAATAAATTAGCTTGCTTGTGGAATATTTACCATACCACATAACACTCTAACTCATGTAATAAATACAATAAACCTTATTGCATTTGTAACCATAAAAACTTTCACTTTAAACAAAATTCTAAGCCATGAGAGCCACAGGGTTGGCTCAAATAAGTTCTGTTCTTTACAATGATTGTTATTCAGCAATACAGAACTAACAGCTAGCACTTGATAATTTAATTATATATAGTAGTATGCCAAGGCAGCAGAGAATATGTGACTTAACACCAATTTGTTATGCACTAGTGAGTTAATTGCTGATTGTAAACATAACCTTTTACTATGACTGTTATCATAGCCATGTAAGTTTAGACTGAAAGTCAGGGTTACACCCTGTGTCTATAAAGAAGGATTAGTAAATATATGCAAATTAAAAACACTCTACAATAGTTGATGTCGATTGTTGATATGTGATGTCTAACTTCAATGTAGCATCTTGAACAAGTTTGAAATTTGAGTAGTTAATATTTTCGCAAAATATTGACGTCTTACACGTATTGTTGTAAACGTATTACAACACAACACAACACAACACAGTTGAATCTATTGTAATCTGCAATTATATTACAATATTTCAAGTGGGAAAAATTAAGTCTTGTACATCATTATTTGATATAGAGTGATGACAATAGAATAAGGCTCAATGAAAACTTTATGGATAATGCTACATCAGTAATTCATACATTAATTAATTTACTAATAGTAATTAATTGTATAAAAGTTACATTTGAATTTTTTATTAGCTGTGCTTTTCCTGTATCATTAAATATGTATTTACTGATTTGAATATCCAATTTTTTTAGCTTAACTTTGTACATCAGCATTGAATACTCAATATGAAATCACACACTAAAGAAGGCAAGTTAATATGTTTTGAATAACATATATAAATTCACACTTCACATACAATTGGGACTGTTAATCAGCCTGTGTAGATGATTAAGTCCGAAAGTATTGTAATCTCTCTCTTTGAAAGTATATTCTATAATAATAGTGAGCAAACAATTCTGGGAATAAGCACGAACACTGTATTTGTGCATATAATTTATAATTTTTAGACATGCTAGGATAATGGTGGTGGTAGGTTGTATTCTGTATTCTTAGAGACAATATGCCAATCTATAAATATACATTTAGTTCAGTTTTGAAGAAATATTTTTGTAATTACGTCAGTGACTTCAGTATTCTGTTAGAATTGAATGAAAAATACACTTAAACTACAGTATGCTAAACAGTACTGTAAGAAATTTGAAAAATACAAATAGTATATGAATACCATTAGTCCAAGATTGGCTTGCTTAAAACACCAATATCTATACTCCAACTTGCACAATTATTAGATGCTTCTTTTGAGTAAATTAGTAAGTCTTTTCCTTGTAATGGTTTGATGTTTGATCTGACAAATTTTACACAAGCACTGTCGGATTTATAAAATGAGGGGTTTCTTCATGGCCCCAGGTCATACTTAATGCATTATAGGAAACAACAGTGATATGGACCCCCCACTCCCATCTCTATTATAGTGAGAAACCTGCATTCAACGATGATTCATTTACTTTAACTTTATTCCTTTAATTATTACTAAAATGAAATCTAATAATTTGATGCATCTGATTCTTTATCTTAGTTGCTGCTTTCATTTCATATAATTGCAGCATTATCCGGTGGGATAGGCTGCTGTCATTACAATATGCATTTTTCTATTAAGAACAAGGGTTAAGTTGTTAATATTGATTTGTTCACATGTATGTATCATTTGGAGTTTGTATTTTCATGAATATTATCTAATCCACAATACCCACATATTCATGGGATATTGTGTTAATGAAAAGGCAGTAAAAATAGAGCAGTTGAGATACTAAGTGAACTATTACCATGGACTGTGAATATCATTAAATTGAAATGAGTCTACTACAATTAGATACCTTTTTTTATTTCATTCACGCTTATACTATGGCATGCTCTTTGATTGAAAGTAGAAGTGTTTCTGTATACACTGTTCAGGTGTCCTAGTAAACACTGAGTTTTGAACTTGTAATTTAACGCGACTTTCTGTGTTTTTATTGTATCTCCTGGCACTACTGTAGTATTGTTTTTAAAACAATATTTTTCAGTTTCATTATGGCCTCCTGTATGGCCTAGCACAACCTAATCAATTGTATAAATAGTACCGGGATGTAGGCAGTATTTTTCAAAGGGGGATTCAGAATTACCAAAATTGTAAAGAAACAAAAGACATACCTATAATTTGGAACCGAATTATATCAATAGACTGCCATATTCTATGAGAATGTATATCTAAATATAGTTTACAAACACCTTCTCAATCTACTTCTATTTCACAATAAATAATAAGGCTTTATATAAGATAATTTCAATATTAAACATTAATTTCCATCAATAGTAATATTTTCTTCTTAATAGAAGCATGTATTTTCTGCTGAGATTTGTGTATATAGATTAATTTGGAGAATACGTCATCTTATCAAATTCTTCTTTCAAAGTTAATGAAAGTGGCTTATCAAAAGTGAGTTGGATATTAACGTATCATTTGCTTGCATAAAGTGTTCACCGCAAAATCCTTTGCATTCTTTACAGTTTGGATTTCCATATGGACAGGAAGATGTGGAACTGGCAATGGAAGGTAGGAAACTGATGGTCCTGATTCAAACCACGGTGGAAGCTCACTGACTTTTCCACTAGAACAGACCAGGTGATGGTAGTCATGTTGGAGACAATGCATATTGCAATGGTAGTCCAGAAATCGTGTGACTCCTTTTTATCTGCCAAACTTGCTCACAATAGGTGTATAGAGATGGTTTATCCCTCTTTATAGCCTGCTTCTGTGCTACAGTGCCCTACAAAAAAATCAGAATATATTAGCGGTTTTCTTGATCAGCTGTTGAATCAGCACCTTTGAAGAGATGTGTTACTTTCTCCACAAGGACAACCATTGACTCTGTTCATATACACCTCTGTTGCCAAATCCATGTTTTCCAAGAGTAGAAGGAATAAATAAATTGGCATGTGCCAAAGTGAGACAGCCATTTTGAAGTTCCACTCTGTTTAAATAACTTGACCTACTATTTTGATTGTTAATAGTTTTGCTATTGTACCCATAGATAAATGTCTCGCTGTCCACATCAATTAAACTCCTTCATGTGATGGGCCTTCATCAGTTGCTCCATCAACTCTGACAACTCAATGACCTTCCTAATTCCTGTGCCTGGATTTAGAAATGCATTCTTAGTTTCAGACTGGCACTCCTGCATTTTGAGGTCAGTCATGTGTTGTGATGGATTCTTAGGAAACATCCCAACCACCTATCACACCATTATGAGCATCTGCCTCCCAATTTACAAGATACTGCCTAGCCTGATCCAGCCTCAAGTTTGATGTGCTTGCTCAAGTAGAGTTTTCTCTTTATCACTAAAACTTTTACCATCCATAACTTCAAAATAATATGGTTCTAATTTTGAAAACAAAACTCCTTCATGAAATTCACTTTTCCACTCAGTGACCCTTCTCACTACTTCAAACCAGTTAAAAACTGATTCTTTCAATATTACTAGTAACTCTTCATGAGATATAATGAATGTTGTATTGATAGGGTTATCCAAAACTCATCATGATCTGAAGATGCTGTAGGATCATCATAAGTGTCATGCTGATCATCACTGCTAGTAATACAACTATCATCATCTAGTGTTACCCCAACGGATAAAGCCACAGCTTTCTCTTCATGTTGTGATAAGGTATTGATACACTGTCGTATACTTTCAGCTTCTTCAATACTTTGTTGCAATCTTAAAAGTCCATCTGAAGATTTTTGAAGCCAAAATGTCTTCTGGCTGAAGTTTCATCAATCCTGATGCTTAAAAGGTAGCTAATTTTATCAGTTCTCTTTCTCTATCATTTTGAGCTAATTAGAAGTTGTTGTAAATCCCCTTTTAAAATTTTGGAGCTTGCACAATAAAAAAGTGTGATAGCTTCACATAGTCAACTCCATGTATTAGCTCCATGACATACCATTCTGCCTTACTGCTAAATACATTAGAATTTCTAATTGTAACAACAGGCATTTGTAGAAATCGACGCTTTGCATTGCCCATGTGATAAGTTATTGGAGGGAATGCTTCTTTGAAGAGCATAAGCGTAGGAACCGTAGCGGCTGTAGCGGCCATGGCCACTACACTTTTTTTTAAAATCTTTATTTATCACTGTTGCACACACGCGATTAATTTTTTGGTAGCCGGTAACTAAACCGTCGGAAAGAAAATAAGTCCCTCAAGCCGTTTATTGAATAGTTCATCACTCTCATTTTGTTCCTAAACAAGATCTTGCAAAGAAATAGATTGTAAGAAGTTTTCATTCCTAGGGGTTGGTGGCCTTGTAGCAACGATAATAGTCTAGCGTACGCAATGCAATTGGTAAAGGGTCTTGCTACGCGAGACTACGACGATAAAGCAAGTAAGAACAAGAAACTTTAATGAGTAAAGTTATTCTGTTTAACTGGAAAGATGGAATGGTCAAATTTGAAATTTGATATTCATGACTCTTTAGTGTGAGTTTATAGATAATATAAACTTTACCTTCTACTACATTCACTGTAACAAAATGTCTATCTAGCTATCTAGACAGGTTAAGATAAAAGTCAGTGTTTTTTAGATTCTGTCAAGCTTAAAAATTATTCCTTGACAAGGTATGATTAGCTAATGCCTTCATCAATTTTACATCACTTTACTATAATATGTGAATTTTTGGATTACATTTAAAATCCACCCAATATTGTAGGCGTGGCATGTGGGACCACTTGATTGGCCTCTACACTTCAAAATTTCTTTTTACACTCATGAAGAGGGAACATAATGGACGAATTCCTGAACTTAATACTTTTCTAGCAGCTTGTAACATCGATGCACATTCTTCTAAAGTGGGTGAATAGTGGTGAGATAAACTGAATAGTTCCCGTGCTTGGCACTACTTTTGCAGTGACAACTTTTCAAATGAACTAAGTGCATCATCGTGAGATAATTGTGTGTAATTACTTGGTTGACTTCTATATTGACTATAAATGTGTAAAAGTTCATAATCAGGCCTCCCTACAAGTCGGT